>CEBV01035491.1_pt1 | contig 70895 bp, 74 predicted proteins | sample 554741 | NCBI WGS metagenome assembly CEBV01 (sample SAMEA3182070, study PRJEB8094) | gut metagenome | biome: human; feature: gut; material: Stool; isolation source: human stools | place: Canada | collected 2011-11-22 | reverse complement strand
CCCTCGGCGGCGTAGAGCACCGTGCCGGTGATGGCGCGCACCATGTTGTAGAGAAAGCCGTCCGCGCAGACCTTGAGCTCCAGAAGCTCGCCGCGGCGCGTCACGCGGCAGTAGTGCACGGTGCGGACGGTGGTCTTCGTTTCCGTACCGACCGAGCGCACGGCGCGGAAATCGTGCGTGCCCTCAAACGCCCGCGCCGCCGCGTCCATCACCGCCTCGTCGAGCTTTTTGGGGTAGAAGTACGCACGGTTCACATAAAACGGGTTCTTGATGCGCGAATTGTAGATGCGGTAGGTGTATTCCTTCTTCAGGCACGAGCCGATGGCGTTGAAATCGTCCGCCACCTCCAGCGCCTCGCGCACCACGATGTCCTCGGGCGTGTGGGTGTTGACGGCGAAAGGCAGGCGGTCGATGGGGATGCGGGAGCTCGTGCGGAAATTCGCAACATAGCGCTCGGCGTGAACGCCCGCGTCCGTGCGGCCGACGCCGGTGAGCCTGACCCTCTCACCGCAGACCATCGAAAGACCGCGCTGGAGCGTCTCCTGCACGCTCGCCTCGGTCCGCTGCATCTGCCAGCCGTGGTAGGCTGTGCCGTTATACATCAATTTTAGCGCAATGTTACGCATGATTCGTGTCCTTTTTTTGAATTTTAGAAAAACTTTTTCAGCGCGATCATCGCCGCGCACAGCGCGGCGTAGAACGCGAGCGTCAGATAATCCCGCGTTTCATAGCGCAGGACATGGAGCTTCGTGCGCCCCTCACCGCCGTGGTAGCAGCGGCACTCCATCGCCGTCGCCAGCTCGTCCGCGCGGCGGAATGCGCTGACGAACAGCGGCACGAGCAGCGGAATGAGCGCTTTTGCGCGCTGGAGCAGGTTGCCGCTCTCGAAGTCCGCGCCGCGGGCGCGCTGGGCGGACATGATCTTGTCCGTCTCCTCGATGAGCGTGGGGATGAAGCGCAGCGCGATGGACATCATCATCGCCAGCTCATGCACCGGCACGCCGAGCTTCTTGAGCGGGCCGAGCAGGTCCTCCAGCCCGTCGGTCAGGCGGATGGGGCTGGTGGTATAGGTCAGCAGGAAGGTGCCCATGATGAGCAGCGAGATGCGCAGCATCATGGCGATGGCGGTGATCACACCCTCGCGCGTGACGTGGAAGATCCAGAACTGCGCGATGACGGTGCCGGGGGTGTAGAAGAGGTTCAGCACCGCGGTGAAGGCGATGATGAACAGCACCGTCTTGAGGCCGCGGAAGAGCGCCCTCGCGCCCACCTTCGAGATGCGCACGGAGACGATCAGCGTCAGGATCAGCACGCCGTAGGCAATGGGGCCCTTTGCCAGAAAGATGGCTATGATATAAAGAACGGTCGCCAGCAGCTTGGTGCGCGGGTCGAGCCGGTGGGCGAGCGTGTCGCCTGGGAAAAACTGGCCGAGGGTGATGTCCTTCAGCATACGGCTCCCCCCTTTCGCAGCGCAAGCAACGCCGCCTTCAGCTCCGCGACCGTGTAGACCGCGGGGGCGATGGGCAGCCCCTTGGCGCGCAGCGCCATGGCGACGCGCGTCACCTGCGGCACGTCAAGGCCTGCGGCGACCAGCTCGTCCGCGCGGGCGAACACCTCGCGCGGCGTGCCGCTCATGAGCACATGAGCGTCGGAGAGCACGGCGATGCGGTCCACGTTCTGCGCGATCTCATCCATCGAGTGGCTGACGAGCACGACGGTGTTGCCGCGCTCCTTATGATAGGCGCGGATATGGGCAAGCAGCTCCTCGCGCCCGCGCGGGTCAAGTCCCGCGCTCGGCTCGTCGAGCACCAGCACCTCCGGCTCCATGGCGATCACGCCTGCGATGGCGACGCGGCGCTTCTGCCCGCCGGAGAGCGCGAAGGGCGACTTTTGCAGCAGGCCCTCGTCCAGTCCTGCGAAGCGGGCGGCATCATGCACGCGGCGGTCCAGTTCCGCGCCGGTCAGGCCCATGTTGGTGGGGCCGAAGGCGATGTCGCGGTAGACGGTCTCCTCAAAGAGCTGGTACTCCGGATACTGGAACACCAGCCCCACGCGGAAGCGCACGCTGCGGATCTTCTTCGGGTCGGCCCAGATGTCCTCGCCGTCGAGCAGCACGCGGCCGCCCGTCGGCTTGAGCAGACCGTTGAGGTGCTGGATCAGCGTCGATTTGCCGCTGCCCGTGTGCCCGATGAGGCCGAGAAACTCGCCGTGGTAAATGTCGAGCGACAGATTTTCCACCGCGCTGCGGCGGAAGGGCGTTCCCTCGCCGTAGGTGTGGGTCAGATTTTCAATACGAATGATCTCGTTCAACTCAGTTGTCCTCTTTTGCGGATTTTCCAAAGCACCTTGCAATGGCGTCGGCGCACTCGTCCACGGTGATGGCCGTAAGCGGCAGGTCGCAGCCCGCGCCGCGCAGCTCGTATAAAAGCTCCACCGTGTCCGGCACGGTCAGGCCGATGGACTTGAGCTTTTCCACCTGCGCGAACACCTCGCGCGGCGCGCCGTCCATGGCGACGCGGCCCTCGTTCATCACGATCACGCGGTCGGCGTGCTCGGCTTCGTTCATGTGGTGGGTGATGAGCACAACGGTGATGCCCTCGTCGCGGTTGAGCCGTTCGATGGTCGAAATGACCTCGCTGCGGCCGATGGGGTCGAGCATGGCGGTCGCCTCGTCGAGCACGATGCACTGCGGGCGCATCGCCAGCACGCCCGCGATGGCGATACGCTGCTTCTGTCCGCCGGAGAGCAGGTGCGGCGCGTGCTTTGCAAATTTCTCCATGCCGACGGTGCGCAGCGCATCGTCCACGCGCCGCCGGATCTCCTCCGTCGGCACGCCGAGGTTCTCGGGCGCGAAGGCCACGTCCTCCTCCACCACGTTCGCGACGATCTGGTTGTCGGGGTTCTGGAACACCATGCCCACGCGGCGGCGGATCTCGAGCAGCAGCGTTTCGTCCACGGTGTCCATGCCGTCGACGTACACCCTGCCGCCCGAGGGCAGCAGCACGGCGTTGAAGGTCTTGGCGAGCGTGGATTTGCCGCTGCCGTTGTGGCCGAGGATGACGGTGAAGCTCCCGCGCTCGATGGCAAGCGTCACGCCGTCAAGCGCGAGCGTCGGCTGCTCGTTTTCCTCGCCCGCGGGATAGGAATAGGTCAGGTTTTCAGTCCGCAGCATGGTTGACATAATTTTTCTTCCTTTGTTTATTCACTGCACCAGCGACCGGTCGCGCCGCAGGGCAACGCGAGCCCGGTCTCGGTGACAGGCAGACCCAGCTCGTCCCACGTCACCCTACCGCCGTACTTCTCCGCGACGAGCAGATGGAGCATATAGCCGAGCACCGAGGGCGCAAGGCCCGTGGTGTAGGAATTGATGATGACGAACAGCGGCTTGTCGCTGAGCACCTGAGAACAGAGCTTCACGAACGGAAAGAGGTTATCCTCCAGCTTCCAGACCTCGCCGCCCGGGCCGCGGCCGTAGCTCGGCGGGTCCATGATGATGGCGTCGTAGGTCTTGCCGCGGCGGATCTCGCGCTCGACGAACTTCGCGCAGTCGTCCACGATCCAGCGGATCGGCGCGTCGGCCAGACCGCTGACCCTCGCGTTCTCCTTCGCCCATGCGACCATGCCCTTGGCGGCGTCGACGTGGCAGACGCTCGCGCCGCTCTTGGCGCAGGCGACGCTCGCCGCGCCCGTGTAGGCAAAGAGGTTCAGCACACGGATGGGACGGCCCGCCTGCTCGATCTTCTCACGCGCAAAGTCCCAGTTCACCGCCTGCTCGGGAAAGAGTCCCGTGTGCTTGAAGTTCATGGGCTTGCACTGGAACGTCAGGTCGCGGTAACGCATCTGCCACTGCTCGGGCAGCTTTTCCTTGTCCCAATGTCCACCGCCGGTGGACGAGCGGTGGTAGCGTCCCTGCGCGTTTTTCCAGCCGCGGTTCGCGTGCGGCGTCTCCCAGATGGCCTGCGGGTCGGGACGCACGAGGATCTGCCGCCCCCAGCGCTCCAGCTTTTCGCCGCCGCCGCAGTCGATCAGCTCGTAATCCTCCCACTTGTCCGCGATCCACATAGGCTCTATCTCCTTCGCCGGCGCACAGCGCCGCATATTAAATCAATGTATTATACTATAATCGCGCACGGTTCGTCAATTGGAAAAAGGGGCGTTGTCAAAGGCTTTACAATATGTTAAACTTTTGAAGGACAGCTCTTTCGCGGGAACCTTTTTCCGCGTTCGTCCGTTCAAGAAAATACCGATAACGTTTCGTGAGATGACTTTTATGGATAAAATTCTTTTACATTCCTGCTGCGCCCCCTGCTCGGTCTACTGCGTGGACACCCTGCGCGGCGAGGGCATCGAGCCGGTATCGCTGTGGTTCAACCCGAACATCCACCCGTGGACGGAGTACGACCAGCGCCGCTCGACGCTGCTTGAATACGGAGAAAAGGAGCGGGTCGAGGTGCATATCTTAGAGGACTACGGCCTGCGCGACTTCGTCCGCGCCGTCGCCGCGGACATCGACCACCGCTGCGCGCACTGCTACACCATCCGTCTCGGCACGGCGGCGAAGTACGCGAGCGAGCACGGCTACGAGGCGTTCACCTCCTCGCTGCTCATTTCCCCCTACCAGAACCACGAGCTGCTCAAGGCGGTCGGCGAGACGATGGCGAGAAAGTACGGCGTGGAATTTCTCTACCGTGACTTCCGCCCCGGCTTCCGCGCGGGACAGGCAAAGGCTCGTGAGATGGGGCTTTATCTCCAGAAATACTGCGGCTGCATCTTCTCCGAGGAGGACCGCTACGAGAAAAAGATCGGTCGGGCGCGCACGCGCTTTGCCGAGGAATGAGAACCGGAGAACGGAACCATGAAAAGATTTCTTTTCGCCGCGCTCGCGGCGCTGACGCTTCTATTCCTCGCGGGCTGCGCGGCAAAGCCGGTCGAGCCGGAGACCGCGGAATACTACCTCACGGACGAGGACGTGCCGCTGGACGAGCGCGCGCTTTCGCGCGCCGTACCGGACTTTCTGACCGAGGAGCAGCAAACGCTCTACCGGCAGGCCGCCGCGCTCTACGACGCCATGTTCGGCGGCGAGACGACAGGCATCGACTCCACATTCCCCTCGCCCGACGCGCTCACGGACGAATACATCGCCTATACCCCCGACGGCTCGGACTACACCTACATCAGCTCCGACTGCCGCTGGCAGTCTTGGGCAGACTTTGACCGTGTGGTACACGGCGTGTTCACCGACCGCCTCTGGGCAGAGCTCAACGAGACGGACTTCGACGGTGCGCCCTCCGTCTACATCGAACGCGACGGACAACTCTATATCCTCGACTGCTCCTATGGCGACCAGTATTATAATAACGTCTTTCCCGACGAATTTACGCTTGTTGAGCAGACGGACGAGCGCATTGACTTCACGGTGACGGCGCACTACTCCTATCCCTACCCGCGGCAGGGCGAGAGCTATGAGGAGCGTGACGAGCGGATCAAAACGAGCTATGAGTTCACGCTCACCTTCCCCGTCGTGCTGCTGCGCACGGATGCAGGCTGGCGCTTCGATACGTTCTGCACCGGCGCTGCCGCCGAAATGCGCTGTCCCGGCGCCGTGTTCGAGGGCGTCACGGAGGATGACTTCTACAGGGAAAACTACAGCGCCGGCGCGTGAGCGTCGCTGCCTGTCCGAACCAAATTCAAGGAGGTCTGCGCATGAGGTTGTGCGTCATTCAGATGGATATGCGTTTGGGTGAGAGCGCCTATAATTTCGCGCACGCGGAGGCGCTGCTGCGCCGCGCGGCGGCGGAGGGCGCGGACACCGCGCTGCTGCCGGAAACTTGGAACACCGGCTTCTTCCCCGCCGACCATCTGTCGGAGCGGAGCGACCGCGGCGGCGAGGCTGTGAAGGCGCTGTGCGCGCCGCTCGCCCGCGAGCTGAACATGAACATCGTCGCCGGCTCGGTCTCCGACCGGCGCGGCGGGCGCGTGTACAACACCGCCTACGTCTTTGACCGGCAGGGCGCGTGTCTCGCGGCCTACGACAAAACGCATCTCTTTACCCCGATGGGCGAGCACGAGCACTACGCCGCCGGCGATCACCTCACGACCTTTTCGCTCGACGGGCACAAATGCGGCCTGCTCATCTGCTACGACCTCCGCTTCCCCGAGCTTTTCCGCACGCTGGCGCTTCAGGGCGTCGAGCTGCTGCTCCTGCCCGCGCAGTGGCCCGCCGCGCGGCGGTATCATTGGGAAACGCTCACAGCGGCGCGCGCCATCGAAAACCAGCTCTTTCTGGCCGCCTGCAACTCCTGCGGCACGGCGGGCGAGACTGTGTTCGGCGGCGCGTCGCGCATCCTCGGTCCCCGCGGTGAGCTGCTCGCCGCCGCCGGAGCGGGCGAGGAGATCGTCACCGCCACGCTCGATTTTTCCGTCCTTGCGGAGGTCCGCAACTCCATCAACGTCTTTCACGACCGTCGGCCGGAGCTATACCGTCTCTGAAATAAAACGTCGTACCGAGACCGCAGGGTCTCGGGGCTTTTTCCGTTTTGACGAAAAAAATAACAAATTTTGTGCATTTCACCGTTATCTGCCTATGGAAATGCCGCTTGCAGCGCGGTATCCTATGCTTGCAGGAGGGACCGCGGCGCGGCGCTCCTGCCGCTTCATTTTGTCATTTCAATTCCCATGAAAATAAAGGAGCTGTGAACTATGGAAACCTTAAAGCGTTACCGTCTCTGGGCCATCGTCGTATCCTGCTGCATGATCGTGCTGGGCGCCGCGATGATCCTCTGCCCCGGCATCTCCGCGCTGGCCGTGTGCTATCTCACCGGCGCGCTGTGCATCGCCATGGGCGTGTGCGAGATCGCCCGCTACTTCAGCATCGGCGTCATCGGCATCCTCTTCCGCTTCGACCTGATCGTGGGCATTCTCAGCACGCTCGCGGGTGTTCTGCTTCTTGCCCACCCCACCGGAGCGCTGACCGTCCTGCCCATCATCCTCGGCTTCTACATCATCATCGACAGCGTCTTTTCCATTCAGGCCGCCGTAGAGCTGCGCCGCTTCGGTCTCGGCAGCTGGGGACTGAATCTGCTGCTGGGCATCGTGGGCGCTGTGCTCGGCGTGCTGATGATCCTCGACCCCTTCGACGGCGCGGCGGCGCTGATGATCTACATGGGCGTTTCCCTGCTGCTTGCGGGCGTTGAGAGCATCTACACCGTCATCTGCCTGTCCCGCGCGTTTAAGAGCGACGCGCACCAGAGGGTCATCGACGCCGTCTGGCACGAGGTCTGAGTCCTCCCGATCGTCCGCTGCGGAAAAAAATTTCCGCGGCGGACGATTTTCTCTTGCATTCTCCGTTCTATTGTGGTATAACATTCCAAACGTATGGGAGATTTGGACTGTTGTTTTTCTCCCATATGACCATAACGGCCCGCGCCAAAAGCGGCCATTCTTTCTTTAAGGCGGGTGAATGATCGGATGGACACCTTTTTTTCGCAGCTCTCCTCGCTCTCGCTCCTTTCCATCACGGTGCGGCTGCTGCTCACGACCGTGTTCGCCGGCACGCTCGGCTATGAGCGCGAGCGGCACCGGCAGGCGGCGGGCTTCCGCACCTACATCATTGTCGCGGACGCTGCCGCGCTGGTGATGATGACGAACCTCTACATCGGCGACGTCTTCGGCTCGACCGATCTCGTGCGTATGCCGGCCTCGGTCATCACCGGTCTGGGCTTTCTCGGCGCGGGCACCATTCTCGTCACCAAGAGCCATGAGATCAAGGGTCTGACGACCGCTGCCGGACTCTGGGCGGTGTCCATCATCGGCACCGCCATCGGCGCGGGCTTCTACACGGGCGGCACGGTGTGCTACGCCTTCATTCTGCTGGCAATGAACGTGCTGCGGCTGGTGGACGTGCGCATCCAGAGCCGGCAGAAGACCGCCACCGTCTACTTCGAGCTCCGCTCGAAGCTGAGCATCGGGCAGCTCGTCCGCCTCGCGCGGGAAAAGGACTGCACACTCTCGGAGCTGGAGCTGTACGCCGATTCCGGCTACGGCGACAACCTTGTGTGCGGCACGTTCACCCTCTGGGCGGAGGGCCGCACGTCGCTCGACGATATCCTTCGGGAGCTCAGCGCCGTCGAGGGCGTCATCTACCTCACCAGGATCTGACCACAGCGGCATGGGACGCCGAAGCATTCGCTTCGGCGTCCTGTTTTTCTGCCGTCCCGACGGGACGTTCCCCCTTGCAAGCGGGATCGCTATCCCCTATAATGGAGAAAAAGGCAAGGGAGGCGGCGCGCCATGGTGACTGACGATATTCTCTACCGCCGCTATCTCGGCGGCGACGAGGACAGCCTGAGCGCCCTCATGGAGCGCCACGGCGACAAGCTCACGCTCTACCTCGACGGCTGCCTTCACGATCTCCACGAGTCCGAGGACCTGATGATCGAAGTGTTCGCCTACCTGATCGCCAAACAGCCCCGCATCCGCGACGGCGGCTTTCGAGCATACCTCTACCGATCCGCGCGGCACATGGCGCTGCGGCTGCTTTCCAGAAAGCGCGCACAGCTCTGCTTCTCGCTCGACGCGCTGACGGAGGAGCCGGAGGCGCGGGAGCTGGTGGAGGAGGCCGTAGAATCGGCGGAGCGCGCCCGCATCCTGCGCGCGTGCATGGCGGAGCTGCACGCGGACTACCGCGAGGCGCTGTTCCTCGTCTACTTCGAGGGCTTGAGCCACGCGGAGACCGCCGCCGTCATGGGCAAGCGGGAAAAGCAGGTCGCGGACCTCATCTACCGCGGAAAAAACGCGCTGCGCAAGCGTCTGGAGCAGGAGGGGATCACCGATGCGTACAACGGATGAACGTCTTGCCGCCGCCAAGCGGCGGGCAGAGGAGATAAAGCGGCAGGAGCGCAGCCGCCGCAGCCGTATTGCCGCCGTTTCCGGCGCGGCGGCCTGTCTTGCGGCGATCCTCGGTCTCGCGCTGGCGATGCCGTCCGTCACGGCGCGCTTCTCCGGCGCGGACTACTATGGCGGCATGACCGCCAGTCTGTTCACCGGTGAGAGCCTCGGCTATCTTTTAGTGGGACTGCTGGCCTTCGCGCTCGGCGTGTGCGTGACGGTGCTGTGCGTCCGCCTGCATGAGCGGGAGCGGGACGAGGGCAGCGAGGAGGAGCGCGGCGATGCTTGAGCTTTTGGATTACCTCGTACAGTTCCTTGTGACGGCCTGCGGCTTCTGCGCCGCGCTGCGGGAATACTACCGGGCGCGCCGCCGGCCGTGGTTCCTGCTGACCTGCTTTTATGCGACCTTCGCGCTCGGCACGCTCTACTGGACGCTGCATTTGCTGCTGCGGCAGGAAACGCCGCAGGTCTTCTACGTCTCCGACCTCGCGTGGCTCGCGAGCTTCGCCACCTTCGAGAACGTCTGCTACCTGACGCAGAACGGCGCGGGGCAGTTCGTTTATCTGCTCATCCGCGGCTTCGGTACGGGCGCGATGCACATCATCTGCGGCAGCGTGTACGGCCGCGCCCTGCGCCCCGTGTGGGGCAGCCGCCCGCTCCGCGCGGCGTGCCTGTTCGGCCTGCTCTGCGTCGCCATCATCTACCACGCCATCTATAACCTGCTCGTGAGCGTCGGCGGCACGGCGCAGCTGCTCGCCTACTCTATCCCCCTGCTCACGGCGCTGTGCTTCCGCCTGCTCGGGCAGCAGACCGCAGCGCAAAGGCAACAAGATCATCAGATGGTCCGCATTCAAAATGGATGCGGACCATTTTTTGTCAAAAATCTTCCAGCTTGTTCCTTGGATAAACTGGCGCGATTTTCAAAGACTAAGGCCAGTAAAACGACGTTAAAGGAGAATCGGCATAGATGAAAGCAACCGGAATCGTGCGCCGGATCGACGATTAGGTTATAATAGGAGCAAGGTCAGAAAGCCTTGAAAACACTGGTGTTTCGCTGATTTTGTCCAACTTCGCAAGCACTCAGAGCGCAAGCTGTTTGACCGCGGCGAGCTGCAACCGCACTTATCGAAAGGAGGACGCAGCAATAAACTTAATACAACGAAAGCCCCTGTCATGTACTGCTACATGGAGCATCAAGCTCGAAGCAGAACCATGACAGGGGCTTTTTCTATTTCAAGAACATGGAGGGAAAAATGAATCCATCAAAATACTATCAGGCGTTTGGACTTCTCATGAGGGAGGCTCCAAACCAAGATCACTATGACAGCGGTTGCGATGGCATTTGTCCGGAGTGCCGCACTTGCCGTTATCATCGCCCTTTCTGGCGGCACCAGACGTGCGTGTTTGAATACTGCCCATACTCCCCAATCTCGCTTCCCACCCGTCGGGATCGTCAGCCTTCAGAGAAGGAGCGATGATATGGGTGTCTTTCGCGTCAACAAAAACAAGAACTACACCGTCATGTCGAATGTCCATCTCCGTGATAAGGCTCTTCCGTTAAAAGCAAAAGGGTTGCTCTCTTTGATGCTGAGTCTCCCGGAGGATTGGGACTACTCCATGCGCGGCTTGGCGAAACTCAGTGCCGACGGACTGGACTCCACGAGAGCAGCCGTCAAAGCTCTTGAGCGAAGCGGGTATGTTGTCCGCCGTCAGCTCTATGACTCCCGTGGGCGTTTTTCTAACAACGAGTACACAGTATTTGAGATTCCGCAGCTCAGTTCTCCGTCATCGGACTTACCGTTGACGGGAAAGCCGTCAACGGAGAAATCGCCATCGGATGCCCCGTTATCGGAAAAGCCGTCCCAAATAAATACTGATCAAGTAATTACTCAAAAAAGAAATACTGACTTGAACAACTATCAATCCATCAATCTTGATGGGATGGACAGGATGGATGAGCGAAGCGAGTATGAAGAGATTATCAAAGAGAATCTTGATTACGACATTCTCTGTCAGGATCCGAAGTTCGATAAAGACCGCTTCCGGGAGATCATGGACATCATGCTGGATGCCGTCTGCTCTACCGCTCCGACCATCCGTATCAATGGCGAGGATATGCCGCAGCAAGTGGTTAAGTCCCGCTTTCTCAAGCTGAATAGCAGCCACATAGAGTACGTTCTGGAAGCAATGAGCAAGAACCCGTCAGACATCCGTAATATCCGGGCGTACCTGTTGACCGCTCTGTATAACGCCTCTCTGACGATAGACAATTACTACTCCGCCCTCGTCAACCATGATTTCTACGGGCAGGACAGATCGGCAGGGTCAAAGAAGCCGAAGTCCTACGATTATAGCCTTTGTGAAGACACTCTTTAATGAATACCATCGTGAGCAATGCTCGGAAAGGAGGACAGTGTAAATGAAAATCATCTATCGCCGGATTGTGCCGCCTTAGCTTCGGCAGCAGTCCCCATAATCATTCCAACGAAAGGAGGTAAACGCCGCAATGCAGGATGAAGTCAACACCAAAGTTGTTGCAATCATGATCAAGGGCGGCAAAATCTCAGCCGAGGTGCTGAAAAAGGCACTGGACAAGTTCGTGCAGGAGATTGAGAAGGCGCAGAAGCAGATGCAGCAACCAAAAACCTATCGCGGCAAGCAGTCCATCAAGCATCTGATGAGCCAGAACGCCGCCATCTCCAACATCGAAGTGACGGACGGCAACATCAAATCCTTTGAGCGGACCGCCAGCAAATACGGTCTGGACTTTGCGCTCAAGAAAGACGTTTCCGTTGAGCCGCCCAGCTATCTTGTCTTCTTCAAGGGACGGGACGTTGATGTCATGACCGCCGCCTTCAAGGAGTTCTCCGCCAAAACGGTCAAGCAGAAGGAACAGCCGTCTATCCGGCACAAGCTGGATCAGGAGAAAGCCCAGAGCAAAGCGCAGCACAAGGAGAAGGTCAAAGTCAAGACCAAGGATCGGGGTGTGGAGCTGTGAACAAACCCGATGTGAAGAAGCTCATTCTTCTGAACCTCCCGTATGTCTTCGCCTTCTACTTTGCGGATAAGATTGCCGCCGTGTTCCGACTTGCACCCGGCACGGAGTTCATCGACAAGCTGACAAACGGCTTTGCCGTGTTCGGCACTGCCTTCGCAAATCCGCTGCCCAGCTTTCATCCCGTTGATCTGCTCATCGGTCTGTCGGCTGGCGTGTTGCTCAAGCTGGCGGTCTACGTCAAAGGCAAGAACCGCAAGAAGTTCCGACAGGGCGAAGAATACGGATCTGCCCGCTGGGGCAAGCCGGAGGACATCAAGCCGTACATGGACCCGGAGTTCTCCAACAACGTCATTCTGACGCAGACGGAGTTCCTGACCATGAACAGCCGCCCGAAGCAGCCGAAATACGCCCGCAACAAAAATATCCTTGTCATCGGCGGTTCCGGCTCAGGTAAGACACGCTTTTTCGTGAAGCCGAACCTGATGCAGATGCACAGTAGCTATGTTGTGACTGACCCGAAGGGTACGGTGCTGGTAGAGTGCGGCAAGATGCTCGAAAAGGGCGGCTATGTCATCAAGTCGCTGAACACCATCAATTTCCGTAAATCCATGCACTACAACCCGTTCAGCTACATCCGCAGCGAGAAGGACATCCTCAAGCTGGTCAATACGATCATCGTCAATACGAAGGGAGATGGCGATAAGTCCGGCGAAGATTTTTGGGTAAAGGCAGAAAAGCTCTACTACACAGCCCTCATCGGCTACATCTGGTACGAAGCACCCGACCACGAGAAAAACTTTACTACTCTGCTCGAAATGATCAATGCCTCGGAAGCCAGAGAGGACGATGAGACCTTCAAGAACCCCGTGGATGTCATGTTCGATGAGCTGGAAGCCCGTGACCCTGACCACTTTGCGGTCAAGCAATACCGCAAATACAAGCTGGCGGCGGGAAAAACCGCTAAGTCGATTTTGATTTCCTGCGGTGCAAGGCTTGCACCCTTCGACATCGCAGAGCTGCGGGAGCTGATGAGCTACGATGAGATGGAGCTGGACACCATCGGAGACCGGAAGACGGCGCTGTTCGTCATCATTTCCGATACCGATGACACCTTCAATTTCGTCGTGGCAATCATGTATTCCCAACTCTTCAACCTTCTCTGCGACAAGGCAGATGACGTTTACAACGGACGGCTTCCCGTCCATGTTCGCTGTCTGCTGGATGAGTTTGCGAACATCGGTCAAATCCCGAAGTTTGATAAGCTCATCGCCACCATCCGCAGCCGGGAAATCTCGGCGTCAATCATCTTACAGTCCCAGTCTCAGCTCAAGACCATCTACAAGGATGCGGCGGACACCATCACGGGCAACTGTGACTGCACACTTTTCCTCGGCGGCAAGGAGAAATCCACGCTCAAGGAAATCAGCGAGGTGCTGGGCAAGGAGACAATCGACCTTTACAACACCTCAGAAACCCGTTCCAACAACAACTCCTACGGCTTGAATTATCAGAAGACCGGCAAGGAACTGATGTCTCAGGATGAGATCGCCGTCATGGATGGAGCCAAGTGTATTTTGCAGCTTCGAGGCGTGAGACCTTTTCTCAGTAACAAATACGACATTACGAAGCATCCAAAGTACCGGCAGCTCTCCGACTACGACAAGCGGAACGCCTTTGACATCGAGAAGTATCGGCAGCACAAGCTGGTAGTCAAGCCCGATGACACATTCGACCTCTATGATATGGGCGAGGTCGAAGCGGATTAAAGCCCCGTCGCTGCACTGCGCAGTGGGTAAAGCCTGATGGCTCCCAAAGCAGAACAGCGACGGGGCTTCTTTTTTTATGCCCATTTTCAAAAATACACAACCAATCTTTTTCAAATCAAGGAGGAAAATCTATGGCTTTCATCAATCAGGCTGTCACGGTTCTTCAGACGCTCGTTATCGCCCTCGGTGCCGGTCTCGCGGTGTGGGGTGTTATCAACCTCATGGAAGGCTACGGCAACGACAATCCGGCGGCTAAATCTCAGGGCATTAAGCAGCTCATGGCTGGCGGCGGCGTGGTGCTGATCGGCACGACCCTCATCCCTCTGCTCTCCGGTCTGTTCGGTTAATCCGGCAGCCGCGCAGAAGTAACCATCGGGGCGGGTGCTGGAAAAGGCACTCGCCCCTCACAATTCACCAACGATTTAAGGAGGAAATTCAAGTATGGCATTTATCAATCAGGCAGTTACGGTTCTCCAGACGCTTGTTATCGCCCTCGGTGCGGGTCTCGCAGTGTGGGGTGTTATTAACCTCATGGAAGGCTACGGAAACGATAATCCTGCGGCTAAATCTCAGGGTATCAAGCAGCTCATGGCTGGCGGCGGTGTGGTGCTGATCGGCACGACCCTCATCCCCCTGCTCTCCGGTTTGTTCGGCTAATCCACGGCAAGCCCAGCTTAACCGAAGGGTGGTGAAATATTGGGCAGCATTTTAGAAAAGATCGAACAAGCTCTCAAGGATATGCTGATCGGATGGATCGAGAGCAACCTGACCAATATGTTCACCGATGTCAACGAGAAGGTAGGAACGATTGCCGCCGAGGTCGGTCAAACTCCGTCCGGCTGGAACGGCGGCGTGTACCAGATGATCCGGGGACTATCCGAAAGCGTGATAGTCCCCATCGCTGGTATCATCATCACCTTCGTTTTGTGCTACGAGCTGATTTCCATGATTACCGAGAAAAACAACCTTCACGACATGGACACTTGGATGTTCTTCAAGTGGTTTTTCAAGGCAGCTGTGGCGATCTACCTCGTAACGCATACGTTTGACATCGTGATGGCAGTATTCGACATCGGGCAGAACGTGGTTTCCGGTGCAGCCGGAGTCATCCACGGCAACACCAGTATTGATATTGATTCGACGATTGCGCAGATGCGTACCGGCATGGAGAACATGGGCGTCGGAGAACTGCTCGGACTGTCGATAGAAACTCTTCTGATCAGCTTGTGCCTCAAAATCATGGCGATCCTCATTACGGTCATTCTCTACGGGCGCATGATTGAGATTTACTGCACCGTGAGCATTGCGCCTATTCCCATCGCAACCATGAGCAACCGCGAATGGGGCAGCATCGGCACGAACTATCTGAAAGGCTTGTTCGCTCTGGCATTTCAGGGCTTCCTCATCATGGTCTGCGTCGGCATCTATGCGGTGCTGATCAACGGCATGATCATCGCAGACAACATTCATTCGGCTCTGTTCTCTGTGGCAGCGTACACGGTTATTCTGTGCTTCTCGCTGTTCAAGACCGGAAGCCTCGCAAAATCCATTTTCCATGCGCACTAAGGAGGTCGGCAGCATGAAGAAGTACAGCATCATCTACGCCGATCCCCCTTGGGCGTATCGGACTTACTCCAAGAAGGGACAGGGACGGTCGGCGGAAAGCCACTACCCGACAATGTGCATTGAAGACATCAAGGCACTTCCGGTCGGTGAGCTTGCCGCTAAGGACTGCGCTCTGTTTCTCTGGATCACGTTCCCGTGCCTCTGTGAAGCACTCGAAGTGCTGACGGCATGGGGATTTTCTTATAAAACCGTGGCGTTCGTATGGGTGAAGCAAAACCGAAGGAACGACGATCTCTTTACCGGCATGGGCTACTGGACAAGGGCGAATGCCGAAATCTGCATCCTTGCTACAAAGGGACATCCGAAGCGAGTTGACGCCGGTGTGCGTCAGGTCATCCTCAGCCACATCGAAGAGCATTCCAAAAAGCCGGATGAGGCGCGGGAACGCATTGTTCGGCTCATGGGAGACCTTCCCCGCGTAGAGCTTTTTGCCCGTCAGTCTCCCGAAGGCTGGGACGTTTGGGGCAACGAGGTCGAATGCAGCATTACTCTTGGAAAGGAGGAAACAGTCAATGGCATTTGTTCCGGTCCCGAAGGATCTTAACCGCGTCAAAACGAAGGTCATGTTCAACCTGACCAAGCGGCAGCTCATTTGTTTTTCCATCGCTGCGGCAGTCGGTGTCCCGATCTTCTTTCTGGCGAAGGCACATCTCGACTTGTCTACGGCGGCAATGCTGATGGTGGTGATCATGCTCCCGTTCATCTTCTTCGCGCTCTACGAGAAGGACGGTCAGCCCGCCGAGAAGTATCTGTACCACATCGTACAGTCCATGTTTGTCAGGGATAAGGTACGTCCATATCGCACAAACAATCTCTACGCTGAGATTCAGAAGAAAATCAAAGAACAGGAGGAATTGCAGCTTGAACAACAGCACAGCAAAGGCAAAGCCTAAGATGACCGTCAAAAACGGCGTCGTTTACGGTGATGCCCTTTCCGCTCAGGAAAAGAAGCGGATCGTCATGCAGAAGAAAAAGGACAGGAAGGCAAAGAAAGTCCGCAAGTCCGCCCAGCAGACCATTCCCTATGTGGAGATGTGCCGCGACGGTATCTGCAAGGTGAACAGCCGCCTCTACACGAAGTCCATCGCCTTTGAGGACATCAACTACCAGCTTGCGCAGAACGATGATAAGACCGCCATCTTTGAGAACTGGTGCGACTTTCTGAACTACTTCGACAGTTCGATTTTCGTCCAGCTCTCCTTCATCAATCAGAAGGCAAGCCTCAATGAGTTCCGCAAGCGCATCAACATTCCGGCACAGGAGGACGCCTTTAACGACATCCGCTCCGAGTATTCCGGTATGCTGCAAAGTCAGCTCACCAAGGGCAACAACGGACTGGTCAAGAGGAAGTACATCACCTTCGGCATTGAGGCAGACTCCCTCCGCACGGCAAAGCCGAAGCTCGAACGCATCGAAACCGATATTCTCAATAACTTCAAAACCCTCGGTGTGAGAACCGAGCCGCTGTCCGGCTATGAGCGGCTGAAAGTGCTTCATGATGTGTTCAACATGGACACGCATGAGCCGTTCCGCTTTTCCTTTGACATGGTAGCCCGGACGGGACTCAGCACGAAGGACTTCATCGCGCCCACTTCCTTTGACTTCCGTGAAGGCAAGTGCTTCAAGATGGGCAGAACCATCGGCGCAGTGAGCTTCCTGCAAATCCTCGCGCCGGAACTCAATGACCGTATGCTTGCCGACTTCCTTGAGATGGACAGCAACATTACGGTCAATTTTCATATCCGGACGATTGACCAGGCGAAGGCAATCAAGAGCATCAAGATGAAGATCACCGACCTCGACAAGATGAAGATTGAAGAGCAGAAAAAGGCTGTCCGCTCCGGCTACGATATGGACATCATCCCGTCCGATCTCGCCACCTTCGGCGGTGAGGCAAAGCGTCTGTTGCAGGATCTCCAGACCCGCAATGAGAGACTGTTCCTTGTGACTATCCTCATCATGAATACGGCAACCAATCGCCAGAAGCTCGAAAACGCGGTATTCCAAACCGCCGCCATTGCCCAAAAGTATAACTGTGCGCTCAAGCGTCTTGACTTCCAGCAGGAGGAAGGGCTGATGTCCTCTCTGCCTATCGGCGTCAATCAGGTGGAAATCGAACGAGGACTGACCACTTCCAGCACAGCGGTTTTCGTGCCGTTCACCACGCAGGAGCTTTTTCAGGACGGTGAGGCTCTTTACTACGGGCTGAATGCGCTGTCCAACAACATGATCATGGTTGACCGCAAGCAGCTCAAAAACCCCAACGGGCTGATCTTGGGTACGCCCGGTTCCGGTAAGTCCTTCTCCGCCAAGCGTGAAATGACGAACGCCTTCCTCATCACAGAGGATGACATCATCGTCTGCGACCCCGAAGCCGAGTATTTTCCCCTCGTGCAGAAGCTCGGCGGTCAGGTCATCCGCATCTCGCCGGTCAGCACGGATTACATCAATCCGCTGGACATCAACACGAACTACTCCGAAGAGGAAAACCCGCTGACGCTGAAATCCGACTTCATCCTCTCTATGTGTGAGCTGATTGTCGGCGGCAAGGACGGCTTGCAGCCGGTTGAGAAGACCATCATTGACCGCAGTGTCCGCATGGTCTATCAGGAGTTTCTTGCAGACCCCAAGCCGGAGAAAATGCCGATCCTCGAAGACCTCTACAACATTCTGAGAAATCAGAAGGAGCCGGAGGCACAGCGCATCGCAACTGCCCTTGAAATCTATGTTCACGGCTCTCTGAACGTCTTCAATCACAGAACGAATGTGGATGTCAACAACCGCTTCGTCTGCTATGACATCCGCGAACTCGGCAAGCAGCTCAAGAAGCTCGGAATGCTCATTGTGCAGGATCAGGTGTGGAACAGAGTCACCATCAACCGCGCCCAGCATAAGGCAACGCGCTACTACATGGACGAGTTCCATCTGCTCTTGAAAGAAGAACAGACCGCCGCGTACAGCGTGGAAATCTGGAAGCGTTTCAGAAAATGGGGCGGCATCCCGACCGGAATCACGCAGAACGTCAAAGATCTTCTTGCCTCCCGCGAGGTGGAGAACATTTTTGAAAACTCGGATTTTGTCTACCTTCTGAATCAAGCATCCGGCGACCGGCAGATTCTCTCGAAGGCGCTGAACATCTCGCCCAGCCAGCAGAACTACATCACCAATTCCAATGCCGGTGAGGGGCTGATCTTCTACGGCTCGACCATCGTTCCCTTCAAGGACGATTTCCCGAAGAACACCCAGCTCTACCGCATCATGACCACCCGCTTAGAAGAAACCGTACAGAACTAAGGAGGATTTTGAATATGAACAAGAACTTCAATCTTGAGAACGCCAAGAGCATCATCGCAGAAGCCAGCGGTGTCCCCGTAAACACCACGTTTGGCAGCATCACCAAGCCGATTGACCTTCTGCTTGAGGTCATCGACATGAGCGCCGATCTCATTGCCCTCATCCACGAGGAAACCGAACTGAAAAAGCACCATCGCGCCTACCTCCACGTTCATGAGGAACTGGAGGACTGCGCCGACCAGATGGCAGAGCGTATGCAGGAGATTTTCGATGAGACCACTGACTGTGTGATCAAGCTGATGAAGGATGTCCACGAGACGTTCCGAGTCCGCAAGCAGGAAGCGGCTGAGGACGATGCCGATACCGTCACCATCGCCAAGGAAGACTACGAAACCATGATCGACGATCTGCTCACGATGTCCGAAATCATTCAGTGCGTCGCAGATATGCGCACGCAGGATGTGAAGGCAATCCACGAGTTCGGCAAGTTCGTCCCCGCCTTTGCCGCCTTTGAGAAGAACCGTCTGAGCCTCTATCGTGAGGCGGCGAAGGAAGCCGAGGAAATCTTCGACCGTTGGGCAGACGAGATTGACGATCTCGACGAGGACTTCATGGAAGATGAGGACTATGAGCCGGACGAGTATTACTCCGACTGATGCCCATTGAAATGTTGTCGGGTTTTACAGCCAACATTTCAATGGAAACACAAATCCAACAGAACAGGAGGTACACCACCATACAACTTGACATCATTCATACCGGCGATTGCCTTGAAATTATGAAAACTCTGCCCGATGATAGCGTTCATTGCTGTGTGACGTCCCCTCCGTATTACGCGCTCCGCGATTACGGCATGGAGGCTCAGATCGGCAGAGAGACAACGCCGAAGGAATATATCTCGCGCCTGACGGAAGTGTTTACCGAAGTCAGGCGCGTTTTGCGTCCGGATGGAACGCTCTGGCTGAACATCTCGGACACCTACGCCGGAAAGGGCAATCAGGGAGATTTCATTGACCCGAAGAACCCCAACGGCAGAAACGGTCAGGCTGTGGCTCTCAACAACAAAGTTGAGGGCTGTAAGCCGAAGGACATGATCGGCATCCCGTGGATGCTGGCTTTTGCCCTCCGCGATACCGGATGGTATCTGCGCAACGACATCATCTGGATGAAGGATAACCCCATGCCGGAGAGCGTCAAAGACCGCTGCGCCCGCTGCTATGAGCATATCTTTCTGTTCTCCAAGTCCAAGAAGTATTTCTTTGACTACAAGGCAATCTCCGAGCCGATTGCCCCCGCAACGGCAGAACGCCTCAAGCGCGGCATGAAGGGCGGCAACAAATACGGCAAGCCCGTTCCCGGTCAGCCTCAGCCGCAGTCCATCAACCGCCCGCGTGAGCATGGCGAGATCAAGGATAGTGCCATCAATCCGCTTCGCAACAAGCGCGATGTCTGGAAGATCAACACCGTTCCCTTCAAGGGCGGTCACTATGCCGCCTATCCTCCGAAGCTGGTTGAGACCTGTCTTCTCGCCGGTTGTCCCGAAGAAGGCATTGTGCTTGACCCGTTCATGGGAAGCGGCACAACCGGCATGGTTGCTTCGCAGATGGGGCGTCATTTCGTCGGCATCGAGCTGAATCCGGCGTACACCGAGCTTGCCTACAAGCGGATTGGAGGTGAAATCTGATGTCCAAGGAACCGGAGCTTAAAGCCCGCGACAAGGTAGTCGTGCGGATGACGCGGGAGGGCGCGGTTGAGGAAAACCTGACGGCTGGCACCGAACAGCGTGTGTCAAAACGGCTGGAAGATGCGGAGCTGGTCAAGCCCGCTGAGACAGCCGCGCCTTCCGAAGCTCTTTCTGCGGAGGAACAGAAAAAGGTGCAGATGCGCCGTCAGCAGCGTCAGTTTCAGGCGGAACATGCCGAGAATAACGACACACAGCCGCCCTTGGAAACGTCCGTCACAGAAGAGAAAAGGGCAGATAATCCACCCCAGAATGCACCTGAACCGCTGCCCTCATCGGAAACGTCGTTCAAGCCTCCTGTTTTGGAGCAGCACGGCGTTTCTTCTCATACCGGCACGGTGATTGCCGAAACGGTTGTCACGCACAAGCTGCGCAAAACCTCTGCGGTTGAAGCAGTGGATGCAGATGCCATTCTCACTCAAGCGGCGGAAACCGCCTCCGCAAAGCCGGTCTCGGACGATGCCGTCCCGCCCACGAAGCGGATGCAGAAGCTCGAAAGGAAGTCCGAGAAGGCACATGAGCGACTGGACGCTGCCCGTGAGAAGCTGCCCACGCACAAGGTTCTCAAGAAAGAGCGTGTCTTTGATGAAGAGACCGGCAAGGGCAAAACACGCCTTCATTTTGAGGATGAGCTGAAAAAGCCCAAAGGCAAAGGCAAGCTGCAATTTGAAGCAGATAAAACCGTCCGCAAGGTCGGTGACACCATCGTCTCCGGCATTCATGGCAAAATCCATGAGGTCGAGCAGGAAAACTCGGCGGTCGAGGCGGCGCATAAGACGGAGATCGCCGCTGAGACTGCCGCTCGGCATTTCAGCCATCATCGGGAAAGCAGCGTCAACAAGCCTTATGAGAAGGTCTCCAAGCTGGAACACAAGGCGGATGCTGCTGATGCGAAGCTCCAATATGAGAGAAATCAGCAGGAGCATCCTGAGATGAAGAAGCAGAACATGAACAAGCACTACCAGAAGCAGAGCATCAAGAAGGAATATGCCGCCGCTCGAAATGCCGGTTCTCAGACCACTGGGACTGCCACAAAGAATACCGGCAAGAAGCTCGGTGAAAAGGTGTCCGACAAGATCAAGGAGTTCTTTGAGAAAAACAAGAAGGTATTTATCTGGATCGGCGTCGGAATTGCCCTTCTCGTTTTGCTCGGTGCCGGAATCAGCTCGTGTTCGATGCTCACCTCTACCGGTTCGTCGGTTATCGCTTCCTCTTATCTCAGTGAGGATGACGCGATGCTGGGCGCGGAGGCGCAGTATTGCCGGATGGAGCAAGATCTGCAACGCTATCTCGACACCTACGAAAGCACTCACAACTACGATGAATACCACTTCGATCTGGACGATATTGAGCATGACCCCTATGTGCTGATCTCCATTCTCTCGGCTCTCCACGAGGGCGAGTTCACGCTGGATGAGGTGCAGGGTACGCTCCAAATGCTGTTTGAAAAGCAGTACATCCTCACCGAAGAGGTCATCGTCGAAACCAGATACCGCACGGAAACCGACACATGGACGGATGCAGACGGCAACACGCACACGGAAACCTATCGTGTCCCGTATGACTACTACATCTGCAACGTGAAACTCGAAAACTTCAATCTCTCCCATGTCCCGGTCTATATCATGTCTCAGGAACAGCTCTCCATGTACGCAACGTATATGTCGGTGCTGGGCAACCGCGAGGATCTGTTCGGTGACTCTCCCTATGTGGACAAGTACATCACCAATCCTCCCGCCGACTACGATGTCAACCCGGAATACCTGAACGACGAGAAGTTTGCGACACTGATCACCGAGGCGGAAAAGTATCTCGGCTATCCGTATGTGTGGGGCGGCTCCAATCCCGACACGTCCTTTGACTGCTCCGGCTTTGTCAGCTATGTTCTCACGAACAGCGGTCTTGTGAATACCGGACGGCTTGGCGCACAGGGGCTTTACAACGTCTGTACGCCGGTTTCAAAGGCGAATGCCCAGCCCGGTGATCTCATCTTTTTCGTCGGGACGTATGACACCCCCGGTGTGTCCCACGTCGGCATTTATGTTGGTGATGGGGTCATGATCCACTGCGGCGATCCCATTCAGTACACATCCATCAACTCTTCCTACTGGCAGCAGCATTTCTACGCCTTCGGAAGACCCGCCTATTAAAAGAAAGGAGTTTTGCATGAATCCCAAGTATCAGAAAGTCCTCTCCGACATTGAGAAGGCTGAAAAGAAGAAGTCCGAAATCGAAGGTCAGCTCAAGGAGCTGTACGACAAGAAGACAGAGCTGGAAAACCTTGAAATCATCAATACCGTGCGCTCTATGGTGATGGACAAGGATCAGATCATGGCGTTCCTGTCTTCCATGAAGGGCGGCAACAAGCCCGCCGAAAATACGGAGGTAATCGACAATGCGTAAGAAGTTTCGTTTTCTGACCGTCCTTGCGGTCTGCGTCATGGTTCTGTCCTGCTTCTCGGTGACGGCGTTTGCCTATGCCGATGACACCGATCAGAACCTTCCGGTCACAGAGGCAACCCAGCCGGAACAGCAGCCCGCAGTCACACCCACGCCGGAAAAGCCGAAGAGTGAGCCGATTGAAGATGAGGGCAACGCCTACACCCGTGACTTGCTCTATGACAAGGCAACCAACAAGCAGTTCATCACTGTCCAGACGAAGAACGGCAACACCTTCTTCATTGTCATCGACTACGATGCGCCCATCAACGAGGATGAGGAACAGTATCAGACGTACTTCCTCAACATGGTCGATGAGAGCGATCTGCTTGCGCTGCTGGATGATGATACTGCGGCTGCTCTGACTACCTGTAACTGCAAGGAGAAATGCGCTGTCGGTCAGGTCAACACCGACTGCCCGGTCTGCAAGACCAACATGAGCGAATGCAACGGCACAGCCCCCGTTACACCTGAGCCGGATAAGGATGCAGAAACCGATGCTCCCGCCCCTAAACCCGAAAAGAAATCCAACATCGGCATGATCCTCGTCATCTTCGTTCTTGCCGGTGCTGCGGGTGCAGCTTATTACTACATCAAGTTCGTCAAGGGCAGAAAGCCCAAGGATGAAGATATGGACTTCTTTGATGATGAAGGCTACGAAGAAGAGCCGTACATCAACGAGGATGATGAGCCGCAGATTGCGGAGGATGCTGAAACGGATGGTGATGAAGATTGATCTTAGTCATTGCTGAAAAGCCCAGTGTTGCCCAGTCCATCGCAAAGGTGTTGGGCGCGACGTCCCGCAAGGACGGCTACATGGAGGGCGGCAATTACATTGTTTCGTGGTGCTTCGGTCATCTGGTGGAGCTGGCAGACGCCAGCTCCTACGATGAGCGGTATGCCAAGTGGCGGTACGACGATCTGCCCATTGTTCCGGAAAACTGGATGTTCGAGGTCACGAAGGACAAAGCCCAGCAGTTCAAGGTGCTGTCCTCTCTCATGAAGGACAAGCGCGTCACCGATCTGGTCTGTGCAACCGATTCAGGACGCGAGGGTGAGCTGATCTTCCGGCTGGTCTACAACAAAGCCGGATGCACCAAGCCCTTCAAGCGTCTGTGGATCAGCTCGTTGGAGGACTCCGCCATCCGCGAAGGCTTCCAGCATCTCCGGGACGGCAAAGAATATGACCGTCTCTATGAAGCGGCACTCAGCCGCTCGAAGGCGGACTGGATTGTCGGCATCAACGGCACCCGCCTTTTCACCACGCTCTATCACAAGAAGCTGGTGGTCGGGCGCGTCCAGACGCCGACCCTTGCAATGCTGGTGGAGCGTGACGGGAAAATCTCCACGTTCCATAAGGAGAAGTATTTCAACGTCCACGTCGGCAAGGGTGATCTGACCGCCGATCTGGAAAAGGTCAAAACCGAAGAGGAAGCAAAGAGAATTGCGGCGGCTTGCGAGAAAAAGCAAGCCGTCGTTTCTTCTCTCAAGCGGGAGACGAAAACCGTCAATCCTCCGAAGCTCTACGATCTGACCACCTTGCAGCGCGAGGCTAACCGATACTACGGCTTCACCGCCCAGCAGACACTCGATCTCGTTCAGACGCTCTACGAAAAAAAGCTCCTGACATATCCGCGCACGGACAGTCAGTTCATCACGGATGATATGGAGGACACTGCCCGTCAGGTCATTTCTATCGTCTGCCGCCAGTTTCCGCTTTTCTCCGGTGTTTTGGTCACTCCGGACATTGCCCGCGTGACCGACAACAGCAATGTTACAGATCACCACGCCATTCTCCCGACCGTCCAGCTTGAAAAGCAGGATGTTTCCGCGCTTCCTCAGTCAGAGCAGAAAATCCTCAATCTTGTTGGGATGCGCCTTCTGTGTGCGACCGGCGAGAAGCACACCTACGCAGAAACGCAGATCTCGCTCTCCTGCGAGAGCTATACGTTCAAAACCAAGGGGAAGACCGTCGTTCAAAACGGCTGGAAAGCCATTGAAGAGCTGTTCAAGGCTTCCCTCAAGACGAAGGAAAAGGATGATCCCATGAAGTCCCTGCCCGAAGTCCACGAGGGCGATGTTCTGGATGGTGTGTCCGCCAGCGTCACCGAACACTTTACGACACCCCCGAAGCAATACACGGAAGATACGCTCCTGTCTGCGATGGAGACCGCCGGAAACGATCAGTTTGACGATGACACCGAGAAGAAAGGTCTCGGAACACCCGCGACACGCGCCGGTATCATTGAAAAGCTGGTGAAATCCGGCTTTGCAGAGCGTAAAGGCAAATCCCTCATTCCCACGAAGGACGGCTGCAACCTTGTCTGCGTCCTGCCGGAACAGATCACTTCTCCCGCAATGACGGCGGAATGGGAAAACACGCTCATGGAGATTGAACGCGGAAAGGCAGATGCAGACGCCTTCCTCAGCGGCATTGTCCGGATGACCGGGGATCTCGTAAAAGCCTATCCGTTTCTCTCCGATGCCGAAGCCCAGCGTTTCGGCACGGGCAAGGAGGAAATCGGCAAATGTCCCCGCTGCGGCTCTCCGGTCTATGTCGGCAAGGGCAACTTCTACTGCTCGAACAAGGACTGCTCCTTCTGCCTGTGGGAAGACAACAAGTTCTTTTCCAGCAAGAAAAAGAAGCTGACCAAGAGGATTGCAAAGGAGCTGCTGGACAAGGGCTGGTGCCGAGTGACCGGGCTTTACACGCCGAAGAAGCCTCAGCTCTACGATGCGGTGATTCGTCTGGATGACAGCGGCGGCAAATACGTCAGCTTCAAGATGGAGTTCGACCGATGAGCCGCCCGAAGTATATTGCCTCTTGCAGCGGAGGCAAAGACAGCGTAGCGACGCTCCTGCTGGCGGCACAGCACAATGAGCCGCTGGACGAGGCGGTTTTCAGCGAGGTCATGTTTGATCAGAACACAAGCGGTGAAGTCCCGGAACATCGGGACTTCATCTATGACCGGCTCAAGCCCTTCTGTGAAAAGGAGCTGGGCATCAAGTTCACCATTCTCCATGCAGACAAGACCTACGATGATGTGTTCCATCACGTCATCACCAGCGGACCGCACAAGGGCGAGGTTCGCGGCTTTGCATGGGCTGGTATGTGTGCAGTCAATCGTGACTGCAAAATCCCGCCAGTCCGCAAGTACAATGCCGCACTCTCGCCGGACACTGTGAGCTATGTCGGCATCGCGGAGGATGAGCCAAAACGCCTTGCTCGTCTGGATGGAATAACGAAGGTCAGTCTGCTTGCCAAATACGGCATGACCGAGGCGGATGCCTACAAGCTCTGTCAGGAACACGGTTTGCTTTCCCCAATCTACGCTCACTGCCGGAGAAACGGCTGCTGGTTCTGTCCCAACGCCAGTGACTCGGAGCTGCTGCACATGGTCACAAAGCACCCGGATATGTTTGACCGGCTGATTGAATGGGAGAACGAGGATAACATCTTCCATCGTCGGATGACGCGCAGAGAAACCCCGTCTGAGGTAAAGGCTCGTTTACTGAGCAAATCCCAGACGGGGTTTTCTTCGCCCAAAGGCAAATAAGAAATGGAGGTTTGAGATGGCTGAAAACAAAAATGCACAGCAAGTCCGCGAAATCACGGACAAGCTGGAACAGGGCATCAAGGAGCTTTTTGAATCCGAGCGGTTCAAGGAATACCTCCGCACAATGTCCAAGTTCTACAACTATTCCTTCAACAACACGCTGCTCATTGCGATGCAGAAGCCGGAGGCAACCTATGTTGCCGGTTATACCTCGTGGCAGCGCAACTTTGACCGTCAGGTCATGAAGGGCGAAAAGGGCATCAAGATTCTCGCACCCGCGCCGTACAAGGCGCAGGAAGAGCGTGAGAAGATTGACCCTGTAACCCAAAAGCCGGTGATCGGCGCAGATGGGAAGGCTGTCACAGAAACAGTCGAGGTCCTGCGTCCTGCCTTCAAGGTGGTAAGTGTCTTTGATGTTTCCCAGACGGACGGCAAGGAGCTTCCGGACATTATCGTCGATGAGCTGAAAGGCACCGTCGAAAACTACGAGGCGTTCTTCGATGCGCTCAGGCAGGAATCTCCCGTCCCTATTTCCTTTGAGGACATTCCGGGCGGTGCAAAGGGATTCTTCTCGCCGGTTGAAAGCCGCATTGCCATTCAGGAAGGCATGAGCGAAATCCAGACGGTCAAGACCGCCATTCACGAGATCGCCCACGCAAAGCTCCACGCTTTCAAGCCGGACGAGAAAGCCACTCCCGAAGATAAGAAGGATCGTCACACCAAGGAGGTTGAGGCGGAAAGCGTTGCCTACACCGTCTGCCAACGGTACGGCATTGAAACCTCGGACTACTCCTTCGGTTACATCGCCGGTTGGTCATCCGGCAAGGAAACCAAGGAACTGAAAAGCTCTCTGGACACCATCCGCAAGACGGCGGCTGAGATGATCGAGGGCATTGACGCCAAGCTCAAGGTGCTGCTGGCAGAGAAAGCACAGTCCGCAGAGATGGAAGTCGAAGCTCCCGTAAAGGAAGCTGTTTCGGAGGAAAAGCCGGAAGTCCCCATTTACCGCGAGACGGCGAATTACGCCTATGAAGCCGGTGAGCTGGAGTCATATCGTGCTTCTCTCGCTGCAAACGTGGAATGCCGCCGTGCGATTGAGGCGGCAATCAGTTCTAACTACGGAGACAACCGGCTGGATGCGGATGCTGCCGTGAAAAGCATCCTTGAGCAGTTCTCTCCGGAGCGCGTCCGGTATGTCCTCGCAAATACCATTCAGCAGAAAGACTTTGATGGGCGCATTCCCCAGCCCCTCAAGGAATGGGCGAAGAGCGTTGATGTCTGCCCGGAGAACGCCTCCCGCTTCCTTGTGGATAAACCCAATCCCGGACTGACCGCACTTTTCGTCGATGCGTTCCGCCAGCAGACCGAAGTGCAGAAGGAAGTCATGCCTGAGAAAGCAGTGGAAAGAGACCCGGAGGTCGTTGCATGGGAGAACGATGAGATTACCTCGATTGAGGTAAAAACTGTGGAGGTCAAGTCTCCCTTTGCCCCCTTGTCGGAGGAAGCGGCAAAATCACCGAAAGCGCACCGCCTGACTGCCGAAGAGAAGGAGATCAAAGCCGCCGTCATGGACACGCTCAAGGGGCAGATTGCCTATAACAACGACGGTATGCGGGCGTCCTATCGCGCCTCTAACCATTCCTTCAATCTACTGGCACGGAACGGCGTCAAAATTGAGGGCAACACGGTCACGCAGAACGGTGAGCCGCTGTTCAAAATCCATCGCCGTCATGCGGCGCGGAAAACACAGGGCTGCTATCGTGAGCTGATGCCGACGCTGGAATATGTCAGGCAGGAGCAGAAGCAGGAAAAGCCCTCCATCCGCGATCAGCTCAAAGCTGCCGCGAAAACGCAGCCGGAGAAGAAGTCTCCGGTCAAATCCAAAACACACGACATGGAGTTGTGAGAAAGGAGACGCATGAAGAAATACACAGACGTTGACATCGTTGCGGAGCTGCAGAAGCTCGTGGACAGTCATGTAGACAGCTACAAGGAAGACTTTGACATCGACAAGCGTATCATCCACCGTGCTGCCGAAAGCCGGAATCCCGAAGACAAAACGCTGATGTGGTTCTGCCGCCCGCACGGAACGCACTGTCTCAACGAAAATCAGGTCTTTATTCAGGGGACGCGGGATCACAACACCTTCCGTTTCTATGCGGAACAGACCTACGACGAGTGCATTGCCCGCGTCATCATCCCGAAAGCCGTTAAGCGCGGCAAGGTCTTCGGAGATGTCTTTGAGATCAACTACCGGGAACAGGCGGCAAATGTGGCGCAGAACTCGGTTGCGCCGGATCATGACAGGCTGACCTTTGCAGATGGCTTTGTGCTGGAAGCCCCCTGCCGCAGCAGCTTCGATGCGGCAATGGCTCTGGTCGGTGAGCATGGCGGCGTCAAAACCCGCCAGACGCTCCCAAAGGATGCGGAGGCTCTGGCGGAAGTGCTGTCCAAGCAAAAAACCCGCCGTGACAGACTGCCGGATGCAGGAAGGACAGAGACGCTTTCGCCTCTGCCCGTTGCAGAACTTCGGAAGTACGAGGCGGTCAAAAAGGCTCACCCTGACGCGCTGGTCTGCTTTGCCCAGAATGGCTATTTTGAGCTGTACGGCAAGGACGCGGAAAAAGCCGCACCGCTTCTCGGCACAAAGCTCCTTGAAAAGAAGGTACGCGGCAAGCCCTCCATGCCGGTGACCGGCTTCCGCGAAGCCGCGTGGGTAGCCGGTTCTCACAAGCTCTGGAAGTCCGGCGTGGATGTCTTTCTCAGCAAGGACGGCGAGACCTTCAAGGAACTCAAAGCCGCAGATTACATTCCTGTCGGCGCGACACTGAATGTGGACGGCATCAAGTGCAGAATCGACGCGGTAGATTTTGCGGCTAATGAAGTCCGGCTGACCAACATCGAGGACAAGAACCGCCCCATCCGCTTTTCTGAAAGCATCCAGTATGTCCGCTCCTATGTGGAAGACACCGGAACTGCCATCTACGACACCATCCCGAAAAAGCCCGCTTACCGTGAATCCATCCGCGACAAGCTGAAATCCGCGCAGAAAGCCCAGCCGCCCCACACACCGAAGCCGCAGAAAAACAAAGGAAAGGATATGGAACTCTGATATGAAAAACTTTACCGCGGAAGAAATCAACCTGATGTGCTGCTTCAACACGTCCAGCCGGAAGCGGCTGATCGACGATATGAAGAGCGTCACCCTGAACGACATGGACGGCGAGATCGCAGAGCTGATGTATAAGACCGTCCGGAAGCTCGAAGCCATGACCGACGCGGAGTTTGAGGAACTGTATATCATGCCCGACGGCATGGTGGATGACTGAAAGGAGGATGCCCATGCCCGTATTAGACGGTAATTTTGAAGCCTTCGTCACAAACCTTGGCAAGTACAACGAGGGTATGCTGGTCGGTGAGTGGGTGAAGCTGCCCACCACTGAGGAAGAGATGCAGAAGGTCTTTGAGCGCATCGGGATCGGCAAGCAGGATGAGTTCGGTCAGCCCTACGAAGAGTGGTTTATCACCGACTACGAATGCCCCATTTATGGCGTCCAGAAGATGCTTGGCGAGTACGAAAGCCTTGATAAGCTCAACTACCTTGCCGCTTTGATTGACGAGCTTTCCCTGAGCGATCAGGAAAAGCTCGCTGCCATTATGGAATCTGGCTGCGATGAGGTCAGCGACATCGACGATCTCATCAACCTGACGTTCAATCTGGACTGCTACGACATCATGCCCGGTATCAACAACGAATATGACCTCGGCTATTACTACGCCAACGAAGCCGGTATCTACTCCGAAAAGGATCTCGGTCCTCTGGCAGACTACATCGACTATGAACGCTACGGTCACGACATCGCTTACGATGAACAGGGTCGCTTCACTGATGAAGGCTATGTTCGTGTCGCAAGCGAACGCTGGGACAGGCAGTTTAACGGTGAGCTTGATGATATTCCCGATGAATACCGGATTACCGGCTCAGGGGAAGCCGTCGAGCGTGACAGCACCATCGCCGTTCTCATCGTCGAGCCGGGAAAGGAGCCTTATGTGAAGGAGATTGACTCTGGTCTGGAGTCCTTGCAGCATGAGGTCGGCGGCTGCATCGAGGCGATTTACCCCTACGAAGACCCTGTTGCCTTAGTCTGCAATGAGGAAGGCAAGCTGGAAGGTCTGCCTCTGAACCGCGCTCTGCGTGATGAGGACGGTGACATCTACGACATCGTTGCAGGAACATTCATGGTAGTCGGCTTGACGGATGACAGCTTCGGCTCTCTGACCGTAGAGCAGATGCAGAAGTTCTCTGACCACTTCAAAGTGCCGGAGCAGTTTGTTAAGTTGGGCGATAAGATTGTTGCGATCCCCATGATCTCGAAGGAGCAGCAGAAGCAGGAAGCTACCGAGCAGAAGGACTTTGAGATGAATGCCGACACCTCCGGTCTGACGGTTGCCGGTCACATCGGGACGTGGCACACCATTGACCAGCACGAAGTCGGCGGTCACAGCTTTTATCTGATGGAGCATGACACCTACGGCGATGAGGCGGCTTGCATCATCGTCGATGAGCGCGGCAAGCTCGTCCTTGATGATGTCTACAACGGTTTTGACGATGACACGCTCCGCCTTCTCGACCTTGAGGTCAAGGAAGTGCCGGAGATGCCCGATCCCACGCTCTCCGTTCAGGATATGAAGGACTACGGCTACGCATGGGCTGGCGTTCTTCCCGCCGGTCAGGAGGCGGCTGAGAAGGCTTTGGAGATGGGCTGCGAGGTTTACCGTCTCTATTCCGATAACACCGAGGGCTTGTGCGTAGACGCTAAGGAGATTGCCGATCATGCGGCAAAGGGCGGAATGCTCGGTATCAGCAAGGAAAGCTGGATGGCAGCTCTTGAGAAGGAAAACTACCTCAAGGCGGCAGAGATGTCGATGGAGGATGACTACGGCATGATTGACGGGATCATCAACAACGGTCCGAAAGAGGACAAGACCGCAGCGATCAAAGCTCCAGAAACCGGCGAAAAGTCCTCCATCATGGACAGGCTCAAGTCCGCAAAGGCTGAAAAGCAGAAGGAATGCTGCCCTCCCAAAAAGCACAAAGGAGAGATTGAGCTTTGAGCAGAAGTAAGAAATGGCGGCAGGAGTGGTCATTCTTCATCGGGGACAGCGGACGCCGGAAGTATAACCGCTTCTGCGTCCGCTGCATCCATAGCTGCAAGCAGAGCTTCCGCGCGGATCTCATTGCCTGTCCGCACTTCTCCCGGAAGGGTTTGCAGAGTAGACAGTTAAGGGTCGAAAAAGCCTGTGATTGCAAGCCTCAGAGCGGCGCAAATTGACCAGCCTAAGTGATTGTATTCCCTGCGCAGCTTCTTCTTTAGCGCGGAAATAAGTGTCGATTTCGGCACTTGTTTGAATGCCCGGAAAACGAACAAAGAGCCTCTGTCGATGCCCTTTTCGGGTGTCGGCAGAGGCTCTTTTTTTGTATTTTGTCTGTAAATCCGTCCGATATTCATGCGCTAATCCATAGTGTCACCGTTAGCGTTTCTGTATTACTATGCCTCTAATCCATATAATTATCATGAGCGTTATAGAAAAGGTATAGGTATGCGCTATGATTGACAAACGAATTGGTAAGCGAATCAAGCAATGCAGAGAACGGCTCGGTCTTTCGCAGGAAGAGTTTGCGGAAAAGACAGGTCTGACGGCAAATTATATTTCCACGGTTGAACGCGGTATGTCATTCCCTCGCTGTGAGAAGTTGATTATCCTTCTCAACGGGCTTGAGGTTTCGGCTGACGCGATCTTTTGCGATGTTCTGGATCACTCGACGAGCTACAAGGCGTCTGAGCTTTCCGAAAAACTTGACTCGCTGCCCCCACAAGCACAGAAACGTATTTTGCAGATGGTTGAGTTGATGATTCAGCAGGAAACCTCGGATAATGGCTAAGTTCGCCAAGGACTGCGTGTTTTTTCACGCAGTCTTATTTTTTGCCTTTTTTCGACCGATTTCTGCATATCCCCATGCTATACTATGTATTAGAGACATAGAGACAATCTCTAATACGCAGAAGGAGATGGAGAACAACCATGAAAACTTGCGCCTTTACCGGACATCGCCCGCAGCACCTCCCGTTCGGAATGAATGAGAATGACGAACGCTGTACCGACCTCAAGGAGACACTGAAAGAGCAAATTATCAATCTCATCGAAAAGGAAGACGTCACGCACTTTATAACCGGCATGGCTCTTGGCATTGATTTGTACGCGGCTGAGATCGTGCTTGATTTGAAGGCTCGTTATCCCAGCATTACACTTGAAAGTGCCATTCCCTGCGAAACTCAAGCAGTCAAGTGGTCGGCAGCACAGCGAGAACGCTATTATGATATTGCCGCGCAGTGCGACAAAGAAACCATGCTCCAATGCCACTATTCGCCTGATTGCATGGACAAGAGAAATCGGTATATGGTAGATCACGCCGATTATATTCTCGCAGTATGGAATGGATGCCCCAGCGGTACCGGGAACACCGTGAGATATGCTCACAAAAAGGGCAAGTCCATCATCGTCATCAATCCGGATTCCCTTGATGTCACGCGGGAATAAGGCAAAAAAATCCCTTTTGAATCAAGCATTGTGAAAACCGTAAAGTATTTCCCGATAACGAATACACATTGCACTACTCAACTTTTCCTAACTAATTTTGTTTAGAAATTATTCTCTGCCGAGTATGTAAATCCTTTGATTATTTGATATATCCATATTATCCTGCCTATATAAGCTAATGTTATCATTTTGTTATCGGTATTGATAACACTTGCTCAGTAGCTGTAGATAATAGCTATATGCTATGGCTTAAATTATAAGCGAGTTTTTTTTGTTTTTTTAATTCTATACTCACGAGTACAACAGATAGCATAAACGCTGAAAAATCAGCAACAGGTCCCGCAAGCAATACTCCCATAATTCCGAAACGAAGCGGGAGCAGCAGGGTAAGCGGAATCAACACAAAGGTCTGCCTTGTTAATGCCAACAGAGCACCTTTTAACGATTTTCCTATTGCGGTAAAAAAACTGGAAGAAAGCAACTGCACACCATTTACCAACACCATGAAAAGATAGGTACGCATGAACAAAACAGCAAATTCAAAATACAGCTCGTCCCCATCTCCGAATAGCGAAATGATAGATTGCGGGAAAAATTGAAATGCGATGAAAGCAATTGTGGAAACAACAAGGTTCCATTTTACCGCAAGCAGGTAAGCCTCCCGTACACGATGGTATTGCCTTGCCCCATAGTTGAAGCCGATAATCGGCTGTGTTCCCTGCGAGATTCCTACAACAATCGCAAGGATTATGGCATTTGTTTTCATAACGATTCCGCAAGCAGCTAAGGGAATATCTGTTCCATATTTTGTTAATGCGCCGTAATAAGTCAACGAATTGTACTGAATGATTTGAATCACGGTAACTGCAATCTGGTTTGAGCTGCTGCTGATTCCCATGCTGCAAATTTTCATGCTTTCTTTGATGTCCAATAAAAACGACTCTTTTTCAAAATGGATTGTTTGGAAACGCCATAGATAACGGAGTGCGAGTATGAAGGAAAAAATTTGCCCAATAACCGTTGCCCAAGCTCCGCCGGCAATTCCCCAATCGCAAACAAAAATAAAAATGGGGTCAAGAATGGTATTGATAATAGCTCCCACAATCATGCAGACCATTGAATACTTTGGTTTTCCATCTGCTCGAATCAAATTGCTCATACCAGTCGTTACAATGAGAAACGGCATTCCAATCAATGTTATGCTGGCATACTGCTTTGCATATGGAAATACATCTGTCGTTGCCCCAAATGCCTTTAGGAGCAAAGACAGAAAAGTTTCTCCAACCAGCAAATAAATAATTCCGAAAATTCCCATCAGAACAATACCATTTCCCGCTGCTTTGGCGGCAGCTTTCGGCTCTTTGCGTCCAAGACAGAGGGAAACACGGGAAGCACTGCCAATTCCGACCAGTAGTGCAATGGCAAGGCAGATGGTAGAAAACGGGTAGGCAACATTGGTTGCTGCATTTCCCAAATAACCGACCCCTTGACCAATAAAAATCTGATCCACAATATTGTAGATTGAGCCGACAAGAGACGCCACAATACTGGGAACAGCAAAATTTTTCAACAGCTTTGAAATTTTTTCATAGCCCAGAGGATTTTCAGTCATTGAACTCCTCCCCCTTTCTCTCTATATGGAGTTCCGATGTGATATTTCTGCCCGCCTGTATTAAGAAATCCATAAAAAGGTTCTGCTCGGATTCGCTCATACCCTGCAATAAAAGAGCTTCTGTCTTTTCGCATATCATCTGTATCTCGTCAATAATAGACAATGCTCTTTCTGTAGGATACAATTTACATGTCCGCTTATCCTTATCATTGGGAGAACGTGTAATCATTCCCTGCTTTTCCAATGTTGCAACCGTCCGTACAATATTGCTTGGATGAACATAGAACATATTCAACAAAGAATCTTGTAGAATACCGGGCGAACGACAGATTTTGATTAAGAACATATATTGACTGTTGTTGATTCCATAGGGGGCAAGTTGCTTGTCCAAATAGATTTTGTAAAATCGGTCTGTTACGGAAAGCCATTTTAATAGTTTCATAGATATATTCCTCCTAACCACCAGTATCATAACGCAATATGCGTGCGCACGCAACTACTTTTAACATTATATCTGCCGCTTTGTCCTCCTAAACACAAATCAATTCTACTCAGTGATTATCGGAAACGTGTACGGCGTATGCTGCCCAGTGAACATCTCCACGGGACACATCGAATTTTCACGGCTTCGCAAAACGGAAAGTGTCACCTTATGAACAGTCCCTTGCCGAGAGAAAAATAAATCGCTGGAAACGGGAACGCCCCCCGGCACTGTGCATCTGGCACAGCGCCGGGGGCATTTTTTCATCACAAGAGGTCATTCAGAAGATTCATACACTTAACCTTCTGTTGGAGATTTGCACTCCCGTACACATTCAGGGTAAAAGATACATTCTTATGTCCGAGGATTTCAGAGAGAGACTTAATATCAAACTCTGGTATCTCGATTGCCCTAACTGCAAATGTATGCCGGATCTCATGAAACTTCACTTTTTCCAACCCGTTCCGCTTCAAGAAACGGGTAAAAAATTGCCGGTATGTTCTCGGCTCGGTTGACTTTGTCTTTCCCGTGAGGAAATAGTGATTCGGGTTTTCCGTGTAAAACTTCTTGATGATGTTCATGAGAAGTGACGGAACAGGAATTGTTCGAGCAGAGGTTTTCGTCTTCGGCGGTCCTATATAGAGATACGATTCCCCCTTTTTCTTGTCGTAGATACGCTGGACAGTTTTGTTGATGCTGATGGTCTTGTCCGTCAGTGAAATGTCCTTCATCTGCAAGCCGCACAGTTCTCCTATCCGGACTCCGGTAAACAAAGCAATCAGAATCCCCGCTGTCTTCCGGTTCAAGTCCATGTAGATACACTGGATTAGAGCTTGCTCTTGATCTTTTGAGAGAGAAACTACTTTCTTGATGCCAAGCTCTTTTGGGTATTCGATTAGATCCCAGTTCAGGAGTGGTATAGCCCGTTCCTTGTAGGCATACTCCATTGACAGCCTGAGAACGAGGATAACATCCCTTATCGTCTTCACGTTAAGCCCTCCGGTCTTATCCAATCGTCCAGCATTGTAGAGATACGAAATGTAGCTCTGGATGTCCGCTTCGGTGATGCTGCCAATCTTACGCTTGCCGAAATATGGGATCAAGTGATTTTCGGCAATCAGCGTAAAACTGGCGTAGGTTGACGGCGTGATCATGGGCTTCTTTTGATTTAGCCATGTGTTCACAAGCGTCTTGAATTGTGTATTGTTAGTCATAATGACCACCTCCACGAATATTATCCGATGGAGGGATAATTAGAGTTATTAACACCCTCAAGTAACGGTCTCGAAAAGCGTCCCAGGCTTCGCTTTCCGAACTTTGATGAGCCGTGGCAGTCAACATTGCTATCCTCTGTGTTTGCTAAGAACACGAAGAAAAACACGGATGGGCAGATCACTAATGTTATCTGTAATTCTGCAAAACAAGGATTGATACCGCAACGTGAGTATTTTGACAAAGACATCGCAAACAGCGACAACACCAGCGGATATTACATCATCGAAGAAAACGACTTCGTGTATAATCCCCGAAAATCCTCAGATGCCCCTTACGGTCCTATCAGCAGCTACAAATATCCTGATGCCGGTATTGTATCTCCGCTTTATCTTTGCTTTAGAGCCAAGGGAGCGATCAATCCCTCTTTCTATGAGTGGTATTTTCGTTCATCGGCTTGGCACAGATATGTCTATATGTCCGGCGATAGTGGAGCGAGGCATGACAGAGTAAGTATAAAGGACGATGTGTTCTTCGCTATGCCAATCAGTATTCCCTCAGCTCGTGAGCAAGAGCATATTGCCTCTTTTCTTGATATGATTGACCAGCGTATCGACAAACAACGTACTTTGGTCGATAACCTCAAGAAGTATAAAAGAGGTGTCGTATCAGCTATTTTATCACATCGAATAGTGTTCTCTGATGCAGACGGGAAACCTTATCCTGAATGGACATCCTGCACTCTTCAAGATGCTGTGGTTTTCCTTGATGGACAGCGCAAACCGCTTGAGAGCGCAGACAGAGCCAGAAGGCAAGGGAAATACCCGTACTACGGTGCATCAGGCATAATCGACTACATAGATGATTATATTTTCGATGAGCCACTGCTACTTCTTGGAGAAGACGGTGCGAATATAATAAATCGTAGTACACCCCTATGCTTCATCGCAACGGGCAAGTATTGGGTAAACAACCATGCCCATGTTATGCGTCCCCAAAACGGACATAACATCAAATTCTTGTGTGAACTACTTGAAAGCCTTGATTACACACGGTATAACACCGGGACAGCGCAACCTAAATTAAATCAAGAAAAGTGTCGAGGAATAGAGATTAATCTGCCAATTTATGAAGAGCAGTGTCGTATAGCCGACTTTCTTTCATCACTTGATCAAAAAGCGGAGCGAGAGCAAGCCAATCTCGATTGCCTTCTTTTGTTCAAAAGAGGACTAATGCAACAGCTCTTCATATAAAGAGCTGTTGCAACATCCCCTTTTTGAGTGATGCAAGTAATTCTATCACTTGATATTCCTTTTCAATAAGATTGTCAATCTGTGATAGTCTCCTACACACTTCCTTTTGTTTGTTGCGTGATGGAGCAAGAATCCTCAAATTCCCCAGAGTGTCGGTACTAAGATTCTGCTGTTTCGTGCCTTGCGCAATTCTTATACCGATCCACTGACCGTTAAAGATATACCAATAGTAGAGGTATTCAATATCAATTTCACCGGTTTGTTGAATAGCCATACAAGCCTGACTGATTGTAGATGGCACACCAAGAATTGATGCAGTGCCTCGTACTCCGGCTGCTTCAAGTCCATACATTGCAACAAGAAGAGTATTTTTTGGATATTCCCGAAGGTTGCAGCTTGCTACTGCCTCAGAGGAAATATGCTGATTAGTTTCATATAGGTATTTGGGCTTCAATTCGCCGCTGGAAACCCATCTGATGCTACCTAAATAAAAATCCTTGTTTGTACTGCTTGGAGTCGATCCAGATGATAGACTGAAATACTCATTTATCTTTCCAGCATATTCGATGTATGAGCTGTCCGACTTTTGCAACTCAAATTCTTGAAAAAGCAATCCTCTTTTATACTTCTTGAGGGATGCCACAAGCATCTCCTGTGCGGTGATGCGCTCGTCTAATTTTTTGAGAAAATCCGCTATTTTCTTCTGCTCTGCAAAAGATGGCAGATGCAAAGAAACGCTCATGTAATCATCGAACGAGATATTTAGCAAGCCATCCATACGAACGCTTGAAGAAACGAGTCGTTTGAGCTGCTTGTCCATCTTCGGATTATTTAGTGTTGCAGCAACAAAGGGCGTGTATTCTGTATCACTGACTTTGAAGCAGTGGTATACATAGGGGATTCGAGCTTCTGGCTCTGTCAACTCATAGCAGCATCCAAATTGTTTTGCCTTGGACGCTCCATGATTATATGCTAATTCACCTTGCTTTAGCAGAATGTATTTTTTGAGACTCTGTCCGGCATTGTCTCTGGAATACTTTACAGACTGCATAATGAAGCCGTTTCCAGCACTTAGCATCATTATGGGAGCATTTGACTTTGGATCGGTTCGATTAACCAATGTGGCGATTTCTCCCAAATGAGTTGTTCTATATGGCTCGTCAAAGCCCGGAAAACGAAGTTTCGGGCGTTTGTCGAGACCGTTACTTGAGGTTTATTTCAAGGGCATTTTTTTGCATGATCTAAAAGTAAAATCCCTTGCATTAGCAGAGATTTTCCGCTATTGCAAGGGATTTCGTCTGTCATATAGCTATTTCTGTCTGCTTGATCAGAAGTATAAAAGAGGTGCTATTGCCTATATTCTTTCAGGTAAAAGCAACGAGTTTGATGTCGAAGCTACATGGACTGAGAAGACACTTGCCGATTTGTGTTGCGAGTTCAGAAGTGGGCGTAACATATCAGCAGCACTCATTCACGAAAGCGGCGATTACCCCGTTTATGGAGGAAATGGCATACGAGGATATTGTGATCATTATAGTCATGAAGGCGAATATGTGGTGGTGGGACGGCAAGGCGCATTATGCGGAAATGTCCGTCTAATTCAAGGGCAGAACTATTTGTCAGAACACGCTATTGCGGTTCGTGCCAACGAGAATAATGATACCAAGTTTTTATTGTTCTTGCTTGACTTCATGAATCTCGGTCAGTATTCAGATCAAGGCGCACAACCCGGTCTTGCTGTAAATAAACTGCTGAGGCTCAAATGTAATGTTCCTGAGAAGAAAACACAGTCAAAAATATCATCCTTTCTTCTGACCTTTGATAGACAAATCGCTGCGCAGGAAAGCCTTCTTGCATTCCTAACTGATCAGCGGAAAGCCTTCTTGCAGCAGCTCTTCATATAAAGAGCTGCTGCAAGAATCCAGACTTATTCTTTTCAAGCAAATTGAGTTCTTCCTCCGCGTTTTTGATTTTTTTCTCAATACGATCAAGAAAGCAAACTATTTTTTGTTGTTCCTCTTTGCATGGTACAAGAATAGTCATTCTGTCAATCATTTCATAGCGAACAGAATCAACGGATGTCTTTGCTGTCATTCGCATAACTCTATCGTAAAAGAAGTGAGCGAAATAATAGTAGAAGTATTTACCTGACACCATTTTGAAGTCTGTCATGGCATAAACACGCTGGTGAAGGTCAAACCTTCCCTGCACATAATGAAAAACTTTCCCCGTACCAACACCATCACCTACTGTAAGAACCGCTTCACAGTCCAAGAGGTAACGATTGCTTTTTCTGACTATTGGAGATCGTACATAGAAGGGATAGATACCTTGAGAGGTTTCATCCTGAGTATTACTTTTTCCCGTTTGGATTTTGCATATATCTCCTATGTACTTTTCTTCCCATTGCGGATAAGGTGAATCCTCGGATGAGAAAATCAATTTTCTGTTGAAAATGGCATTTGTGACACCTCTTTTATACTTCTTGAGGGATGCCACAAGCATCTCCTGTGCGGTGATGCGCTCGTCTAATTTTTTGAGAAAATCCGCTATTTTCTTCTGCTCTGCAAAAGATGGCAGATGCAAAGAAACGCTCATGTAATCATCGAACGAGATATTTAGCAAGCCATCCATACGAACGCTTGAAGAAACGAGTCGTTTGAGCTGCTTGTCCATCTTCGGATTATTTAGTGTTGCAGCAACAAAGGGCGTGTATTCTGTATCACTGACTTTGAAGCAGTGGTATACATAGGGGATTCGAGCTTCTGGCTCTGTCAACTCATAGCAGCATCCAAATTGTTTTGCCTTGGACGCTCCATGATTATATGCTAATTCACCTTGCTTTAGCAGAATGTATTTTTTGAGACTCTGTCCGGCATTGTCTCTGGAATACTTTACAGACTGCATAATGAAGCCGTTTCCAGCACTTAGCATCATTATGGGAGCATTTGACTTTGGATCGGTTCGATTAACCAATGTGGCGATTTCTCCCAAATGAGTTGTTCTATATGGCTCGTCAAAGCCCGGAAAACGAAGTTTCGGGCGTTTGTCGAGACCGTTACTTGAGGATACATTTGCCATAATTATTTGCCCTCCACATCAAAGGGGAAATCCAGCCCCAGCTCATCAAAAAACGGTTTCAGTTCCGCATCAATGTCCTTAATTTCAGATTGCAGCTTGCGGATCTCAACGGCAACTTCATTCAAGTCAATCTCAGGTTCCGGCTCAAAGGTGTCAACATATCGGGGAATATTGAGGTTGAAACCGTTCTCTTCAATCTCCTGCATGGTTGCAACATGGGCATACTTGTCCACATCCTCACGCCGCTCGTATGTCTCGACAATCTTATCAATGTCGCACTCTCTGAGGATGTTCTGATTTTTTCCAGCCTCAAAATCATTGGAAGCGTCGATGAAGAGAATATTGTCAGAGTTGCCGTTGCGTTCTCTCTTGAGGACGAGAACACAAACAGGAATGCCGGTGCCAAAGAAAAGATTGGCAGGAAGTCCGATGATCGCATCCAGAACATTCAATTTCTGAATGAGGTGTTTGCGGATTACCTCCTCCGCCGCACCACGGAACAGAACACCATGCGGCAGAAGAACGACAGCTCGTCCGTCCTCATCCATGTGGTAAACCATGTGCTGAACGAAGGCAAAATCAGCCTTGCTCTTCGGAGCGAGTTTTCCGTATTCGTTGAATCGCTCGTCCTCCATGAAGTGCATATCAGCAGACCAGTTTGCAGAATAAGGCGGATTGGCAACCTGAACCCGGAACTTCATGTCTCCGAAGTAGTCATGCTCCAAGGTATCACCGTTGTAGATGTTAAAGTTGCGATACGGGATTCCGCGCAGAATCATGTTCATTCTGGCGAGGTTATAAGTTGTGGAGGTCAATTCCTGTCCATAGTAGTTTCTCACGTTAGCATAGTTCTTGAGGCGCAACAGCAGCGAACCAGAGCCACAAGTGGGGTCGGCTGCATCCTTGACATCCGTGAGACCAAGGCAAGCCAGACGGCAAAGTAATTCGGCAGGACCGGAGGGCGTATAGAATTCTCCAGCTTTCTTGCCAGCAGTTGCAGCGAACTGACCGATCAGATATTCATAGGCGTTACCAAGAACGTCAATTTTGGTATCATCCACGCCGAAGTTGATTTCGTCCAGCGAAGCGATGATCTTTGCCATAACAGCACTTCTATCTTTGACAGTATGACCGAGCTTCGATGAATCGAGCTGCATATCAGAAAACAGTCCGTCAAAGTCTTCCTGAGAATCGTTTCCGATTGTGGACTCCATCAGCGCGTTGATTGCGCTCTGCAAGAACTCAATGTCGAAGGAACGGTTTTCTACCATCTTGACCATCTTGCGGAACAAATACTGCGGCTCGATGACATAGCCGAGATCGCGCAGTGCCTCTTCGATAACGGCGGTCTTATACTCTTCGTCTGCCCACGCCTCTTCATAACCGATACCGTCATCCTTGAGAAGATTCGCCATATACTTCTCCGTCCGGTCGGAAAGGTAGTAGTAGAAGATCATGCCCAAGATATAGTTCTTGAACTCATACGCCTCCATGTTTCCGCGCAAGGCATTTGCCATTGCCCATAGCTTATTGCAAAGCTCTTTCTGGTGAGCCTGAATCGAATTGTCCATTTGTCTCTCTCCTTATTGGTATTTCTCTGTGTGCTGCCGGATGAAATCAACGATCCGATTTACAAGGGAGCGTTTCTTCAAAAGCGGCAAGGGCTTCTCAATCCTATCCCGGATATTTCCTGCATCCATTGTGCCAGAAAACTCATATTCCGAAATAATATCCGTCAGCATAGATGCGTCAATGTCCTCGGTCTTTGCAAAGGCGACGATCTCTTCGCGCTTTGCTTCATTTTCAAAGTCGTTATAAGCTGCATCAATTTCATCCGCACTTTCCAAGCCGACAACAACACGATCCAAGAACGCTTGCAGGATTTCGACTTTCCGGAGCAACTGCGGATTATCGGTTCTGCCCAGCTCATCCTTAATGTGTTTAATATCGTAATCCTTCTGCTTGGGATCGTCGAAATGAATGTTGCGGATTAGATTCATGATGTACGCTACATTGATCCTGTCACTCTCCATCAATTCGATGCAGAAGTCAACGTCGTTCAGGACGGAGACAACTTCACGGTCTGTTTTTTGCCGCGAGTAGAGCATGAGATATTTGCTCTTATAGTCCTGGTATTCCTGCTCGGACATGATAAGAGCATCCTGATCGAAACTGAACTCAATAAAAGTCTGCAACGATTGGAGGTACTTTGTCAGTTCCCGGAATGTCACGACGAACTTCTTTTGATCGTCCTCGTTCTGCATCGTGTCTACGGACTCAGGGAACAGAGCAATTTCCTTGAGCTTCATTACCATTTCGTTGAACTTTTCTACGAAGTATTGATAACCCGGAACAACAATGCCGGAGGTATCTTGACTTTTAGAGAATAGTGTCAGCGCGTCATCGGTACGTTTTTTGAGGTTGCGGTAGCAAATGATAATGCCAAAGGGCTTTGTTTCCTTCTCAACACGGTTTGTGCGGGAATAGGCTTGCAGCAGATCATGATACTTCAAGTCCTTGTCCACATAAAGGACGGAGAGCTGCTTGCTGTCAAATCCGGTCAGGAACATATTCACGACGATGAGAATATCAAGCGACTTTGTTTTCTTTCCCTTTACTCGGTCAGAGATGTCCTTGTGATAAGCCGAGAACGTATCTGTGGAGAAATTGGTTCCGTACATCTCATTATAGTCCTTAATGATACGTTCCAACGAATCACGGCTATGCTCGTCCTTGCCCTCGGCATCCTCATTCTGTCCGTAGGAGAAGATACCGCTAATATTCAGGTCATGCTTGATCTTTTTGAAAATGTCGTAATACTTAACAAGGGCATCAATAGAGGACACGGCAAAAATAGCCGTATACTGCCCATTTCTTGTTTTCGCTTTGTGGTTCTGGATGATGTGATTCGCAATCAAAGACATTCGCTCATCGGACATATAGAGTTCACCTATATCAATCGCGTCAGCGAGTGTGGGGTCATCCCAGTCAAAGTCACCCTCCATTGTTTTTATGTACTCAATGTGGAAGCCCAGAACATTATTATCAAAGATGGCATCCTTGATCAGATAATTGTGAAGGCACTCACCAAAGAGCATTTCTGTTGTTTGCGTGATTTTGCCCTCAGTCTTGCCATTGACTTCAAAACGAGGTGTCCCTGTGAAGCCGAAAAACTGTGCCTTTCGGAAATGTCGCACGATGTCCTTGTGCATATCTCCGAACTGGCTACGGTGGCATTCGTCGATGATAAAGACAACCTTCTCGTCTTTATACGCATCCATTACTTTCTCGTACTGAGGACGCTTTACGGCGTTTGCCATCTTCTGCATCGTGGTAACAATAAGCTGCCGGTTCTTATCCTTCATCTGGCGGACAAGGACATCCGTGCGATCCGTCACGTCAACGGAGCCGGTCTCAAACTTGTTAAACTCTTCGGTTGTCTGAGAATCCAAGTCTTTTCGGTCAACAAGGAAAATCACCTTCTTGATGTTCGGATTTGCTGCGAGGATCTGTGCCGTCTTAAAGGATGTCAACGTCTTACCTGCGCCGGTTGTGTGCCAGATATACGCATTCCGGTTTGTAAGCGTTGCCTGACGGATCAGCGCTTCTACGGCATAAACCTGATAGGGACGCATGACCATCAAAATCTTATCGGTATCATTTAGGATGGTGTAGCGTGTGAGCATCTTAATGATGTGATCCCTCGCAAGGAAAGAAATCGAAAAGTCCTTCAAATTGGTGATGCGGACGTTATTGAAATCAGTCCAGAAGAAAGCAAGGCTATACATCAGGTCTCTGTCGGAATTGGCAAAATACTTTGTGTCAACACCGTTGGAGACAATGAAGAGCTGAATGAAATGATACAGTCCGTTGTAGGAGTGCTTCTTATAACGCATGACCTGATTGACTGCCTCGCGGATGTCAATGCCACGGCGCTTCAATTCTACTTGAATCAGGGGCAAACCGTTTACGAGAATCGTAACATCGTAACGATTGACATACTTTCCAACCACGGTTGTTTGATGAGTGACTTGGAAAATGTTCTTTGTGTGATCTTGATCGAAGAAGGACAAGTATACCTTTGTGCCATCTTCACGCTCAAGGACAAACTTATCCCTCAAGATTTTTGCGCTCTGGAAAACTGACTTTCCGAGCATTAGGTTAAAGATACGCTCCCACTCTTTATCAGTGATAGGCGTATCCAACTTTGGCGCATTGAAGGCTTCAAACTGAACTTTGAAGTTCTCCACCAGCGCGTCATAATCAGGAATGACAACATTAGCGTACTCCTGCTTATTAAGCTGTTCTATAAACTGCTGCTCAAGAGCAGCTTCACTCTGGTAACCCATGTCTTCATCTCCTATACTTGAGGATCATTTGTTGGTTGCCAGCCTGTCCTCATTTCTTTTTTATCATAGCAAGTATCCCAAATACCGGACTTATTTTCGTTTCAACTGCAAAACCACGTCACCATCATCTGTAATTTCCATTTGCATTGATTTTAGGTACTTTGCGATGAACTGGTTTTTCTCAGACGAACTCATCTCAATGCGCGTTACCTTCAAAGCGGCACTGAACATCTCGTTGATATTGAGCCTGACGGTTTGGTCAATATAACGCTCCATTTCTTTGAAAAGTGCGCCGAGCTTGATGTCCTCAGCATTTCCAGAGTAGAAGTCATCAATATAGCAATAAAATATCCCTGCATTCAGAAGTGCATTCTTCAAGTCCGGTCCGCAGTTCTCTCGTTCAATCATAACTAAAAAACGTGCTTCCGGCAGAGACGAGATTAACCCCCAGTAGTCGGAGTCGCTGGAAACAAGAATAAAGGAATCGACGTTATTCTTGTAGTGTTCCTGACAAGTTCGGGCAATAAGCATGACATCAACGAGCGACTTGCTTTGCTTCACCCGTTCAATCATCATGTGTTCAACATGGATTGCGGTGAAGCTGTCTAATATTCTCCATGCGGAGGCGGTATGCACATCATCAAAGAGAATGATCGACGCAATTTTTTGTGTATACTCGTGATCGAGGTTTTTTAAGGTAGCACACAGCTTGTAGGGATCAGAGTTTTCACAATCGACAACGATAACGGTCTTTTCGCTGCTCTCAATAAACTCATAGATACTTCCTTTGATATAACTCCCTGCATCTGAGACTTTGCTATATTCAGTGAAATAGTCATTGTTCCAACTGTACAGCAAGGTAACGAACTTCTTATCATTGTAAAGAATGTTGCCGACTTCCTCCGGCTGCCAGTTTATGTACATCTGATAGGGATAAAAAAGCAAATGAGAGTAATAAATGTTGGCAGCCTCTCTTGTACCATCTTCCTTCAAACCGTCAGGCATGACGAAAAGTGCTTTAATGTAATCCCAATTTATCCAGAGGGGAAAGAGCTTCTTGCAGTTGTTGATTCTATCGCAAATCAACCTGTTAATCTCGACAACGTGTTGGCACAGTTTTTTGCTGGTGTTTTTGATGAAGTTCACTCCGTCAAGACTTAGCTGGTTTATGCTTTCCTGCGGAACATATTCCGGCATACTCAGAATGGTCTCATACCGGAATCTCATGCGTTCATTGATGCGCTTGAAGTTACGCTCAATCGCAGTTCGTACAATGCAAAGATGTCTTATAATTCGAGCTGTTTTATCGCTGTCCAACCGATTGTATACTTCAACTTTTGGGGCTTCATGTTCGTTGTCAAAGATGCGTTTTGGCACGCCAATCAGGTAAGCCACCTTTGAAACGATCTCGTAGGTGCTGTCTTTGTACGCTGCCCTGTCATCGGTGAGAGGGCTTGTTGCATTATCCAACACCTCATTCGGTATGGGATTTTCAAGTATACTCATGATTGCTCCTTTCCACGGAGAGCATATCTGCTTGTTTATGAAGCGGTGAGATTAGAAGAACGGCTGTCCAGTGCCTACACCCTACTTTATCCGATCAGCAATGCTGTCGAGCTGCGCTGCAATTTTAGAAAAGTCACAGTCCATGTCCAATGTCTTCACACTGATCTGATTCCCGCTCATTTGATAATCATTGTTTGGCTGAATCGCATCGTCTGTTCCCGCATATAAAAGCATACCGGAAACGACCTCATCCGGCGCGGCAGACCAGTTCTTCACATAGGTGAAAATCTGATACAGATTTCCAGAATGAAGCGTCTGCGTCATGTACGGTGCTTTCATTTGCATATTGTGCGTGTAGTATTTGGCGTCGATGATGAGCGTTTTCTTTGCTGCCTTATTCGTAATCACAATGTCAGACTGCATCGTCGGCAAAAGCGTTCTGTACCCATCTGTGACTTGCCACGCAATTTGTGGAGAGTATGCTTTTAACTCTGGATGCTCACGCTGATAGTATCCGAGAATAAACTTCTCGTATAGCTTCGCCATTGTTTGATCATCCGCATAATCCATAATCTTTGTTGAGCCATCGGCTGTCGTTTGCAAAAGCCCTTTTATCACAAATCGGCAAACGGCTATCAACATCCGATATGTTTGATTATTGCGATCATATTGAATGTCCCAGTTGATACTATGGATGTCCAATATGCTGATGCCATCAAAGAAAATCATCAACTTCCTGATCTCCTTTTTTCTGGCTTTTGAAATACTTCCACGAAGCAGCAATTCCATTGTTGTTTTGATGATTCGGTTGGGGTAGGCATCAACCGAAAACTCATCATAATTGCAAACGAGCTGTTTCTTGCGAATAACCTGTGTCTTTATGGATTCACCAATTTCAAGTTTCCCACGGGGAGACGCAAGTGCTTCCTCTCTCGAAATGTATTGTCTGATTAAGCCTCTCTTTATCTGGACAGATACTCCACGGCAGAGAATAGCAGCCAGAAGTTCAGCCACATTATCAAACTCTTCGGTGGCGACATTTTTATACCCTTGCTCATGCAGCACTTGGAACGCATAAGCCAGCATATAATAAACGTTCTGGACACGGATCATTTGACTACCTCGCGTAATGTGCGGCTCCAATCCTTCACTTTAACTGCCTCGTCAAACCAGTATTCTTTCAAAAGAGGTATCAGTTCATATTCGACAACAGACCGCATCCATTCATCGTTGATGGTTGCGTTTGTACAGAAATAGCTATGTCCGATACAGAACCCCTCACCAAGCGAGTCATCGTTTGCAATTACGTCGTTAAGCTGCTCAACTGTTGCAATGAGCCGGTCAAACTTCGGATTATTGACTTTCGTTCTGTATGCTCTGAATCCAGCAGACGAAAATGCCGGAGTAAGCTCAAAGAAAGCAAAACGACGTCTAAGTGCGTAGTCCAGCATGGCGAGGCTACGGTCAGCAGTGTTCATCATGCCAATGATATAGACGTTACTCGGAATGGAGAACTGCTCATCTGCATATAGAAGCTGCAATTCGACACCGCGTTTATCACTCTCAATCAACATGAAGAGTTCGCCAAAAATCTTGCTGAGATTGCCTCTGTTGATCTCGTCGATAATGAAAAAGTATGGACGATCATCCTCAGCAGCTTGCCTGCAAAACTCGTAGAATACGCCCTTTCGCAGTTCAAATCCTGTCTCCGTCGGGCGGAAACCCATGATGAAATCTTCATAGCTATAACTCTGATGAAACTGAACCATTTTCACACGGTTGGTGTCCTTTTCTCCCATGATAGAAAATGCCAGTCTTTTTGCTGCGAAGGTTTTTCCCACGCCCGGTGCGCCTTGCAGAATTACATTCTTTTTGGTTAAAAGCAGCGACTTGAGAACCTTATACCGATCTTCGTCCATATACACATCGGTCAGAAAATCATCGGCGGTGTATGGCTCGAAAGTGATTTCCTCATCAGCAGCATCGTCGAAGGTATCTTCGTGCTTGTCTCCGTCAATCATGTTTTGCAGCTTCTTGACGTAATCTGTGTAGGACGTAATATCCGTCAACGTTTTGATTGCACCCTGATCTGATAATTCCCACTCGCCCTTATCTGTCCAGCGTACCTTTCGGGTATTGGCATATTGACCGCGTTCAGGATCAAAAATATATTCGCCTTCGACCAACCCGCGACCGAGGATCTGTTTTCTGCCTTTTTTAACAAAGACAACATCACCGGGTTTCAGCTCGTTTGCAAATTGCCATGTAGCAAGAACCTGATTCTTATATGAGCCAGTATCCCCGTAGACCTCTTTCATCTTTGCCCGCATTTCTTCCTTGGAGCTATATTCCATTAGATCGCCAAGGTCAGACCAGCCGATAGCCATAATCCCTTCGGCATAATCATTCTCCCAATTTGCGGAGCCATCACCCGCTGCGTACAGCCAATAGTGTGTTGCAGTAGCGTCGGATGAAAGAGCTGTATCTGTGTTCTCCTTCGGAATGATTCCATCAAAGATTTCATCGTCGAAGGATATATCAATGTTGTTCTCTTCGACGATCTTTTTGCATCCTCTACGAATGCTGTTAGACTTGTTGCCGGTTTGCTCGTAGTAATATTTAATGTTCTCCTGAGTGGCTTTTAGAGCATTGACCATTTGCTCCTGTCCGTAGTCTTTCCCAATGTGGACGATGAAGTAAACCGTAGTTTCAGTGTTGGACCTGCGAGTGTATTTTATGCCCTTCATCATGGACGCAAAGAGCATGATCGTCAGCTTGTGCGAGGTTTCTCCAAAGCACGGGACCTCCTGACACATGGCTTTTACAGCAGCGTCCATCTCCATTGTGCCATCATAAACCATCTTAGCATATTTGTAGACAATGACTTCGCAGTCATATTCATAACCGATATACGTCTTGACGCCGCCCTTAGAATCAATAAATTCTTTCAGCCGCTTCAAATCTCTATAATACTGTGCAGTGCGTTCGTCTGCTCGATCAGACATTACTTCTTGTTTTAGGTAGTCGAAGATTTCGCCCTTCGCTTTCTCCATAGAGGCATCACTTTCAAAACACTTCCAGAAGGACAGCGCAATAGTGTTTTGATACAGATAGAACGCATCGGAAACATGGGTGCTGATAGTCGTGTCAGCCCAGTCCGGGTGAGTTTCCCGTAAGTATTCTTTGTATTCTTTTCGGACTTTGCTTATCGTTACGCCAATGTCCATCTGTTATCCTCCTTTTTTTGTAACAGTCCTGCTACGCACAAACATTTAATTCGTCTCCACTGGTATATAAAAAAGCCGCACGGAAAAAGGACCTATCAGTTGTCCGCCCGCACAGCCTCACAAATATCTCCGATGTCGCAATTCAAATAGCCGCAGATGCGCAGCAAAATAGAGAGGGACACTTCTTCCCCCTTATTCAGTTTCGTCCATGTTCCGGATGCAAGGTTAAGCTCTTGCCGGAAGGTGGACTTCTTTATGTCCCGCTCTAACAGGAGCATCCAAAGTTTTTTGTAGCTGATTCCCATGATACGCACCCCTTTACTCATCCGCTAATCATGACTTCCATTCTATTATACACGAAAACCTCTTTGAATGCAATTATCTCATGCACAAGTTCACAAAAAAGATGCAAGTTCTTGATGGTTTTGATTTTCAAAAAGGGCAAGGCAGTTATTCATGAAAGCTGCCTTGCCGTTTCTCTTTATTCGCGCTGTGAATTGCGTTGATACTCTTGGTCGCGCTCTGCGTTTGGCTTGAGGAAATCATCCACGTTTGCCTTCAATGTGTCGATCATCCTTGCTTCCTTTTTGAGCTTTGCGCGTTCATCGTAGAGCCGCTGCTGCTCATCGAGAAGACGCTGCTGTTCTGCTTGCAGCGTCTTTAAGCTCGGCAGTTTTTCATCGCCTTGCATGGCAAGCAGTGTACTCCGCGCCGCCTCAAAGATCACAAGCTCGGCTTCGTGCTTTGCCTTGAAACCAGTCTTATCTTTTTCCTTCTGGAAGGCGTCATAGACAGGCTTGAGGCGCTGATAATTGGAGATGTTTTTGATAAGCGGCTGGACTTCCCGCAGTCGCGCTTCAACGCCTTTCAGTTCCTTGCCGGTGCGGTCATAGGAGCTATGAACATCCTCGACCTTCTTCTCAAGATCGGCGTATTGGAGCAAGTTGTTTTCCGTGAGATAGTTGAGTGTCCGTGCCGCTTCCTTGAGGATCGTGAGCTTGGCTTTATACTCATAGCCCTTGCTGTCGATGAGCCTGATCCGCTCCTGAATATCTCCGATGAGAGAGATGCTTTTCGGTACGGTCTGTCTCTGACTTCTTCGGGGCGTCCGTCCAGCAATTCGTTCCTTAATGCGTTCCTCGGTGTAGTTTTCTCCGATGGTCTTAGAACGGGTAAACCGCTCCTGACCTTCAGCGCGGAAGGAGATGTATTTGCCGGTCTTAATTTCATAACCGGCTTCCTGCATGAGCCGCAGAAAGTCATCGTAGTCCTTTGCTGTGATAACAAGCCGGTCGATGGTCTGCTTGAGTTTTTGCTTCCAGCTCGTGCCGCGTTTGGCTTCGGTATATTCCTTGTAGTCCATGCCCTTGTTCTGCGACGGAGGGATCACAGACAGCCCGTGTTCCTTGCATATCTCATCACTGAGCTGACGCAGTTCCCGATAGGTTCTCTTGTTGCTCCGGTAGGCATGATAGTCCACATAATTTACGGCATTGAAGATGATGTGATTATGACAATGCCCCTTGTCGATGTGGGTAGCAATCACATACTCGTACTTGCCCTTGAGCCATTCGTCCGCAAGCTGTTTCCCGACTTCGTGAGCTTCTTCCGGCGTCACTTCACCGATGTCAAAGGACTGGATCAAATGACGGGCAAGCACCTTCGGCATCTGCATTCCTTGCTGCACTGCAAGGTTTCTCGTCCACTCAAATTCCTTCGCCGCTGCGTCGCTTGCAGCGCATCCATAGGACGAAACATAGAAAGCATCGTCGGTTTTCTGCGGGTCGAGAATGTAGGCAATAGCCTTGTTTACAGTTCCTCGGATTGGCTTGATTTTAGTAACTGCCATATCTCACCCTGCCTTTCTTTCAGCTCTGTAATATCGTCCGCATAGAAGTGTCCGGTGGAGTTGATGCGGCGGCAAATCTGATTGATGTTTGAGGCAACACGGCTGACTGCGGCGGCAAGTTTCTTCTGCTGCGTGTAGTCCACCTTGATGATATAGCCGTCAATCGCCATCTTCCGGAGATATGCTCCCATGTTCTTTGTTCCAAGCTGCGCCATCTTTGCCTTGATAATTCTTTTCTCATCGTCGGAGACGAAGAAGAGTATCTGATTTGGTCGCGTCCTGTTTGCCATAGGCGTTCCGTCCTTTCGCAAAGGAAGAGGGTTTGGGAGACTTCCCAACAAGCATTTTTTCGATTAAGGGGAGGGTTTCCTTAATCGGAAATCGCCGTGTGTATATACACCGGCTGTGCTTGCTATTCTCTAAAATCGTATTCCCTCGTAGAGACTCCTCGTAAAATACCCCTTCACTTTACAACGGACATTCTTTGAGAAAAAAACAGGGGTCTATGAGAAGAAATCTCTTATTTCCTTGACTCGTAGTCCTCGTCGATACGCTTTTTCCAATTCGTACCCAGAGGTACGCTGCAACGGACAGCAGAAACCGCTTCACTCAGAACCTCATAGTTGAGCTGCGTTCCCTTATGGTCAGAGTGATAATTGACCGCTCGGTCTGCTCCAATACCGAAGTGCTTTGCCGTTTCAACTGCGTCAATATTTGCGCCGAGGAATAGAAACTCCCAGCCGTACTTTTCCTTCTGCCGCTCGATCATTTTCTTAACTGTCTCGCTGTCATAACGGCGGCTTGCATTCTCCATGCCGTCCGTTGTGATGACGAACAGCGTATGTTCAGGGACATCCTCATTTCTTGCGTACTTGTGGACATTCCCAATGTGATGAATTGCTCCGCCGATAGCATCCAGAAGGGCAGTACATCCGCGAACGGAATAGTCCCTGTCGGTCATCGGCTCCACCTTCTGAACCGGCACACGGTCATGGATAACCTCGCTCACGTTGTCAAAGAGAACGGTAGAGATCAATGCCTCGCCATTCTCTTTTTGCTGCTTTTCAATCATGGAGTTGAATCCTCCGATGGTGTCTGTTTCCAGTCCGCTCATAGAGCCGCTGCGATCAAGGATGAATACGATCTCCGTCATGTTCTTTCTCATGTTTTGTACCTCCGTATATAAAAAAATGACTGCTTGGTGTCTCACCTTACAGTCATATTGTACTTCGGTATTCACTTCATTTGGTCGCATGGCAAGCGACATTATTCTAAGGATAAGAACAGCTCTCCGTCAATGCTTAGGATGTCATCCATCGGAATCTTCGTGCCGTCCTGCATGGTAATCAGGCGCTCAAAGTCATCAACCTTTATGACTGCGCCGGTTGCAGTTACATACTCACCGCCAGCTTTGCGCTCATCAGGTTTGAAGTAGGTTATTTCAACCTCCGGCTCTTCATCAAGGGCATCCATGAGAAGCTGATACCTCATGTTCAAAGCGGTCAAGGCTCCCTCATCAAGCTCAATCCTTTCGTCGGTCAGACGTCCGGTTTCCTTGATTGCAGAATCATAGCCGGTGAGGGCGGCAAAGGGCGCAAACTGCGCTGCACGATCTGACATCGGCATTTGTGATCGCGTTTTGGAGACGTGGTGAGGAAGCCCCATGATCTCGTTGTATTTTCTGTTCACGCCTTATGCCCTCCAATCTGCGCATTGCGGTCTTTCGCGGTTGCACCTTCTTCAAGATTCATTGCCTTGAGGATGGCGTTCTTTCCATACTTCTTTTTGATTGCAAGCGTGGCGGCTTGTATTTTCCGCTCACGCTCCAAGGCGGCATTCTCAGCTTTCTGTTTTTTCTCTTCGGCGGCATAGTCGGTAAAGAGATCGAGCTGGACAGCACCGTCATTTTTCTTCGGCGCGTCCGCTTCCGGCAGGACATGATTTGCTACAACATACATACGGCGGACAAGCAGATTCTTGTCCACGATCCGGTCGAAGAGTTCTGACACAGCGCACATTATTTTGCGGGTAGATGATGTGTGACCGTCGAGGTTGATAGAGCCGTGCGCCTGTTTGGGAATCTCCCGCCCGTAGGGGTCTTTCTCCACTGCACCGTGATACTTTGCCCGTCGTGCCGGATCGGTAAGGTTCTCAATGTCATAGCCGACGGTGAGAACCATCTGGTCGGTGACAAGTCCCTTGTCCACCAAGTCCAGCACAAGCAAGTCCGTCATTTCCCGGACAACCAGCTTCGCCTTCTGCGGCTCGTAGGGACAGTGCAATACCTGACCGGAGCTGATGCTGTTGGAGCTGGGACGGTATGCCTTGATTGCCTCAATGGTCGTAGGCTCCCAGCCCCACGCATGGTCGATGAGCAATTCCGCGTTCTTGCCGAACAGCTTATAAAGCAAGTCCTCATTCCGCTCCGAGCAAAGGGCAACATCGCCCATTGTGAACATCCCATTCTGCTCAAGTTTCTTCGCAATACCTCGACCCACGCGCCAGAAATCCGTGAGAGGCTGGTGCGCCCAAAGCTCACGCCGGAACTTCATTTCATCCAGTTCGGCTATTCGGACGCCGTTCTTGTCGGCTGGGATGTGCTTCGCTACAATGTCCATTGCCACTTTGCAGAGAAAGAGGTTCGTCCCGATCCCAGCGGTTGCCGTGATGCCGGTTGTCTCAAGCACGTCGAGGATAATCTTCATGGCGAGATCATGTGCCGAGAGCTTGTAGGTATTCAGGTAGTCCGTCACGTCCATGAACACCTCGTCGATGGAGTAGACCACGATGTCCTCCGGGGCAATATATTTGAGATAAACCTGATAGATGCGGGTGCTATACTCCATGTAGTACGCCATCCGAGGCGGCGCGATGATGAAGTCAATCGCCAGATACGGGTTTGCTTGCAGCTCAGAGTAGAAGTGTGATGTGCCGTCCAATCTGTGTCCCGGCGCGTCGTGCTGCCGTCCGGCATTCGCTTCCTTCACGCGCTGTTTGACTTCAAATAGCCGCCCGCGTCCGGAGATACCGTAGCTCTTGAGGGAGGGCGTGACGGCAAGGCAGATGGTCTTATCGGTACGGCTTTCATCCGCAACAACAAGGTTTGTGTCCAGAGGATCTAAGCCGCGCTCCCGGCACTCCACGGAGGCGTAGAAGGATTTCAGGTCGATTGCGATGTAAGTGTGTTGTTTCACCTTCTTTGCCTCCGCTTTCTTCTTAGATCAGCCCTAATGACATTTCATTGGAGCTTTTAATGTTGAATACGATACGCCATTCAATATCACCCTCCACCGGCTCAAAGTGTAGAGAGGAACAAACTGCATGAAGTTTTTCTTTTGAGCTGTCTCCACACACGATTGCGATTGGACCGTCCGCTCCGCCGATAATGCCGATACAAGCAATATCGTTTCGTGCCTCTGGTGCATAGCGGTCAGAGCATGGCGCAATTTCCAAAGGCTTGTCCCCCTCAGCGCAATCACAGATCGTAACATCGCTGTCAGGTTCAGGAGAAAGTGTATAGCTCATAGCAGTAAAATGCGTAGGATAAAACCAGCGGTCAGAACCGTAACGCTTTTCGGAAATTGTCTGCTGCTCTAATTCCTGTACAGTCAATGTGTATTTTTTTCCACTGACCGGATGGAGGAAAGAAAACGAATCACCGGGAGCGTGTGCCTTGAAATGTGGTCCCGGGACACGACACGACTGCTGCTCCATTGTAAGGGAGAGGGCTTTTATTTCAGGACGGCGTTTGCTTGTCCACGGAAAAGCTGCCCGAAAAATCATCCATCCATAGGATGTATCCAAATCATAGTGTTCCAATGCCCACTTTGCTTCCGCTTCATTGATCACCCCGTCTGGCAAACATGGATTAAAGACCACGGAACAGCCGTGGGAGGTCAGCATTGTTTTCCCGTTCAATTCCAAACGAGGAATAAAGTTAAGGCAAAGTGGATTGTCTAAATCTATCTGCATTTGCTGCTCCTGCGTGAAGTATTCGCAGGAGTCGTTTTCGGGGTGTAAATCCCATTTAGTTATGAACTTGCGAATGTCTTCTTCCGGGGTACGCATACAAAAGTCCATGACGAGTCCCTTGCTGCAAGAATACGCCGCAGGAATAACCCAATGATGCCTCGCCCAGTCAAATTGCTTATTCAACCGGATTTCCGTTCCGGCATGGTCTTTTCCCGAATGTCCCCAGAAGTTTCCATCAAAGTAGACCTTCCACTCAGGCATGGTCGGTTCTGCTTCTGGGTTCATATCAACATCATAATAGTCCTCGGTGTACTTGATCTTACTATAATCAAAAGATGCTTGCAGCTTTTTGATGTATACCCACGGCTGTTCCATAGGCGTCAATTTCATTTTCTCAGCAAGCTCTGATAGCGTTCTTTGCTGATCCTGCGTTGGAGGGTTGTCCTGCAAAAAGGCTTCAAACTGGGCTTTATCCCACATCCACGCCTGTTCCAGCGCTGCCGAATCACTGCAAGCAAGGAGCAACCTCAGAAAGTCTTCAAAATCGTTTGCCAGCGGATGAACAAAATCCGGAGCCGAGTTCATGGGACTGACGGAAAATACCATACCGCCAAAGTCTCGAACAAAGCAGAAGTGGATGCCGTCCACACCCGCCCAGCCAAAAATAGATGCACCTTTTGGCGTGCAAAAGTATGGGTTGTTATCTTCACGACGCTCCACCCCTACGGGCGAAAGGTCAATACCACTTCGCAAAAATTTCTGAAACACTTTATCCATAGACCTTATGCTCCTATTAAACTTTGGTCGAAGGCAAACAGAGCCTCGTTGATCTCAAAGACATTATAGTTCCCATGCTCCACGAAATACTCCACGATGATGTCAAACTTGTTGGAGTGGGAGAGCGCAAAGCCAGCCTTCATGAGCATATCCTTCATTTCAACAAGCGGCAGCTCAAGGGCAATGGCAAACGCAATGACCGTGGGCTTGGAAGGCTTATAAGACTTGTCCGAGCGGATCTTCGAGAAGAGCTTCCGGTCAATATTCGCCTTCTTATAGCACTGCGCGTCCGTCATGCCGCGCTCATCAATCTTTCGCAGAAGCATCTCGGAAAAACTCTCGTCGATCTGTCCCAGCGCGTCATCAAGGGTTGCCGCCTTTTTGGGGGCAGCCGCCGCAGAGACGGGAGGCATGAGCTGTTCGATTGCCTCTTCACAAACGGATGCCTCGCAAGGCATGGGTTCTTCCATCCGGAAGGCGTTCATCCTGCGCAGACGCTCGGAACGATTATCAGTATGCTCATCCACATAGCGGTCATCTATGTACGCTGCAATATCGGCAAACAGCTTGCCGCTGATCTGATAGGCTTTGCGGTCAAAAATGACGATGTACACCGTCATTTCATTTTCGAGAAGGAAACTGCTAATGGTGTCAATCGCCACTTTGAGAGCCTGATCCTTCGGATAGCCGAAAATGCCGGAGGAAATCAGAGGGAACGCAGCCGATTCGCAGCCGTATTCCTTCGCCAGCATGAGCGATGTCCGATAACAGGATGTCAGTAGTTCGCGCTCACCATGCCGTCCGTCATACCAGCGCGGACCGACAGCATGAATGACATATTTGCAGGGCAGCTTGTAGCCCTTCGTGATTTTTGCGCTCCCGGTTTTGCAGCCGTGGAGCGTTTCACATTCCGTCAGCAGCTCCGGTCCTGCAGCACGATGAATGCAGCCGTCCACACCGCCGCCACCCAGCAGCGACTCGTTGGCAGCGTTGACGATGGCGTCCACCTTCATTTTCGTGATGTCATTTCTGACGATTTGAAGCGGCATGATTCTATCCTCCGTCCTATCAAAGCGGCATCGGTGTCCGGGCGATCAGAATGACCGCCAGAATCGCGCCCACAAATGCCGCTGCCCCTACGACCGCCAACACCTTTTTGTCGAGCTTCTTCTTCGCTGCCTTGCCAATCAGCGCAGCGCAAGCCATGCAGACAGCCGCAGCAACAAGCGCAATGCCCAGCGTTTCCCATAGCCAAGAAAGTTCATGTAGGATTTTCATGCGTTCATCATCTCCTGTTCGTTAAACTGGAATCTACGCTCTCCTTATACGCTCTCAATAGTCAAATCCATTTGCAATTTTTTTGCTTTTTCCAAGGCGTTGAAAAATATCGTGATGAAGTCTTCTCCATCGCTTGTCACAAAGTAATTAGATAGGTTGGTAATATCATTGCTGATATTTTTGCCCCAAGGCGGTTGCTTAGACAAATCGTCAATATCCCAAACCACCTTATCCGGACTAAACGCTTGGAGTTCTAACTGAATCTTTTTCAGTTCCACTATGGCTGTTTCGACGTTATCTTTATCCAATGTTCCTTGATATAGCTCATTCATAAGCGTTGGGAATCTGCTACCCCATTTCCCGTTTTCTAAATTATAAGAAACTGTTGAGAAAAAGGAGTGTAGAAAATCTCCATTTCCTATTTGATAGCAAAAGAACGCAACTTTGAATCCGACAGCCATGTGTCTAATTTCCCCCCTATAAATCCGATTTGTCTGCCCCTTAAAGTCCAAGTTCTTCAACCCACGCCGCAAACTCCTGATGCCCGACGCTGCCCTTGAAAACCTTGCCGTCCATCAGCTTTGCGCCTTTGCAGCTCGGCGCAAGGCGTTCGTTCGTCTTGCCAATGCCGCTTCCGCCGGAGGTTGCAAACGGGATGATCGTCTTGCCGGTCAGATCATAACTCTCAAGAAACGTATTGATAATCGTCGGCGCAACGTACCACCAGATCGGGAAGCCCACAAAAATTGTGTCGTAGTCCGCCATGTTGTCCCGCTTCGCGGCAATCTCAGGACGGGAGGCAGGATCGTTCATCTCAATCGTGCTGCGGGCGTTCTTGTTCATCCAGTTCAGATCAGCTTCCGTATAAGGCACCTTCGGCTCAATCTCAAAGATGTCCGCGCCGATTGCCTCTGCCAGCGTCTCGGCAACCTTTGCGGTCACGCCGGACGCAGAAAAATATGCTACAAGTTTATTACTCATTGTGTTCTTCCTCATCAATCTTTTCATTTCCTTCATTCAGCATGAAGTATAGCAGAGCTTCCAGCAATGTTGCCATATAATGAAGCGACCAGTTTTCTTCCGGCTCTTTTGTCATCTTATCAAGCACGGCTCGAAAAGCCGTGGTACGGTCAATCCTTGTTTCCTCATCAATGCGGTCAAGTATGCCCTTCATTTTCAGGGCGAGTTCTTTTTCCTCGTCAGAAAGCTCCGGTATGCCAAGTAACTCAGATAGTTTCTTGTCCTGCATAATAGCATCGTATTCGATGTATGACTTGTGTTCGGCTGACATCAATTCTTCAAAGTAGTTGATAAAAATATGAACGCGAATGCCACCTTCTTCGTCCGGGGAGAAGCAGACGGTTTGCGATTTTTCTGCAATTTCTTTCAAAAATGCAAGGTCTTCTGAGTCATCGAACTCCGCAAACGGGAGAAACATATTGATTTCCGCGTGCCAACGATGATAGTCCACGATTCCCTTGATATACCCGCGGTGTTGCTTGACAAACGCATCACAGCGTTCCAGAAGATACTCGTAGTTCTTCTTGTCCTCCGGTACAATGATCTTTGGTATCTTGTCCATTGCTTCGGAGTACGCTTTCAGCATACCACAATTAACTGCGCGGTCAAACACCTCATCGCACCATTTATCGTATTCGGCAGACTCGGTTTCCCGGTAATCCTTCTCAAAGATAATATCGTCCATTGCGTTACCCCTTTATGATTTTCTCAAGCTGCATTTCGGTCGCGTTAGGCAGACGTGATTGCAGATGTTTTAGAATGCGTTCTTTGGATTCCTGCGGGTCTCGCTGATAGGCAGATGTGATAAGGTCGTACCCGAAAAGTTCTTCCGGCGTCGCATACTCTGCGACACCCCAGCCATAAGGTCTTCCGTATCTGTCCTGCATATAGACGAAATCCGCGATGCAGACATAGCTCTGCATTTGCAGCCGCGTGATGCACGTCTCAAAACCGATGTTGCCGCCCTTACGGTAGTTCAGAGCCTCTTTCAGCCGTTTGGAAAGCATCCTGCCTTCACCGGCTATGGCTTCATAAAGCTCCTTGTCCTTGTAGGACGCCAAGCCGTCATCCCAACGGGCGTCAAAGTCATAGCCGTCACGCCGGAAGTTCGCAAAGTCCGGAATCCACTCCCGACTCACAAATCCAGCCTTCTTGTTGAAAAGTTTGCCGTAAAGACATTTGCCGCTCCGCGCAGCCGGTCCTTTCCATTCCCACGGACCATCTACATCATCCGCAAACCATAACTCAGGTGGGCAAAGTTCCTCGATGGAGAAGCCGTGAATCTCGTTCCGAAAGAAGGGCAGAAAGCCGTATTGTTCGACGGCGGCAATCAAACCATCTGCACTATGTAGTTGTCTGGCATATCTCTTTGACATTACTCCGCCTCTTCAATCACGCCATAATCAATCAGGATGTTCTTCTCCGCATACTGCGGGTAAACAACACCCATCATCTCATACTGATAACGTCTTACGCGGCGATGCTCCTGAACCGGCTCCGGTGCATACGCAGCGGTTTCGCAGTGCGCATACTCCGGCATTTCCGCAAGATCATCCCGAACATCACGGATAAGCGCTTCTGCCACATCATCAATGTTCTTGCCGGTCTCCACGGCAACCAGTTCGTGCTTCCGGACTGCCTTGTCCAGATTACCGGGGGAGCGAAACAGCTTATATTTCATATCGTTGCCCGTCCTTTCTCTCTTTCGGTCTGCCTATTCTTCCTGAAATCTGTTCTTTAGGGACGCAATCATCGCTTGTGCGGCAATGCTCAGATACAAAACTCCAATTTCATAGATAAAGTCGCGGTCGATCACGATAAAGTATTCTCTAACGTGTGTAAAAACCAGGTCCAGCAAGTCCCTGTACAGCGGATCATCAAAGGGCTTGAACCGCGTAAACTTGCTTTTGGCAGCGTCCCATGTCATAGACGCTTCGCCCTCAGCACTGGTCATTGCCTCACAGAGAATCATGCTGACGCCCATTTTTCCGTTGCCGGTCAGGAGTTCTCCTTCGTAATAGCTGAGTAGGTCTTTCTTGCGTCGAAGCGGAACTACATCGCAGTTGTCATCCAGCTCAAATGCAATCAGCTCCGCAATCAGTTCCCGCCAGACCGCATAACCGGCGTTAATGGTTCCGTCCTCTTCGCGGCTGATGGTATCGTCCATGCAGTATCGCTCAAAGAAATTATCTCCGTCAATCTCGTTGCGGGTGCAGAAGATATGCGCCAGCTCATGCAGAAGAATGTGCTTCAACTCTGCCGGATGACGCGCTATGTCTGTGCGCAGAAGGATTCCGTCCGCGCCGTTTCCTGTGCCGACGAATGCAGAGGCGTGAAAGTCAAAATAGCCGTCCTCTGTATATCGGTCTTCCAGCCGGTCAGGGAAATACTGCTTGCAGAACTGCTCAAAGACTTCCTGCTGGTTTTCCGTCTGAAAGCAGCGCAGTACAAGATTGTCCTCGCTGAACTCTGCCCCCAAGCGTTCGTTAAAGATGGAAGCGGTATAGAAAAGGGCTTCTTTATAGTCGTTGTATTCCATCCTGAAAATATCCTTTCAAGACCTGCAATCACAGCAGTTTATTTGATGTCTTTGCAGAAATTTGAAGGCAGCAGCTTTTCCAGACAATCTGTAATTGCGTCAAGTGTCTGCCTTTCCTTGTCCATTGCCATAACCTCATGGAGAGCGACCTGGTACGCTGTGGTGCGGTCAAGTCTAAGTTCATGCTCGATTCGGTCAAGCACGGCTTTCGTTCTTCGTATGTTTTCTCTCTCATAGGCGTTAAACATTGACATATCTTCGTTTTGCATTACAGCGGAGGTCTTGCCTGCATTCTTCCCCATAATACACATAGCCTCCCTTACGCTTTCATAAAACGAACGACACTCAGGGGCAGATACCAGATGGCAACTGCCAGCTTCCAGATCAGAATTACGCCACCGATCAGACCGCCAAGGACAAGGTTAAGTGCGACAACACCTACTGTCCCGGAAATGCCAAAGCCAATCGGAATCAGCGTGAACATCTTCCCAATGCCAAAAGGCACTCCGCAAGCAAGCCAGATCAGGAAATAATCGGGCGTTCCGTTCTCAACGAATATGCGGCTGAAAACAGAAAACAGCAGGAGTACAACAGCGACCGGAACCACGGTCTTCTTCATGAAGTCTTTCATAACTTCGCTTCTTGTCATACGCCACCTCTTTATTTCAAAAAATCACTTCGGTAATCTATCCGGCGTAGGTCATGCCCTGTCTCTGCCAGATGCGCAATCTTCAAGGCAATCAAGTTGATGTCTGTATGCATTGCCTGTGCAATCTGCGCCGAAGTGTACCCATAATCGTAAATGTACTCAAGCACCTCGTCGGAATTAAGTAATATCTCAGCCGCAACAATGTTCGCCTCGTACTCAGGGATAGAGTTCATCTTGTAAAGCACAAACTCCTGCAATCCATCACCTTTTGCAAGTGCGCGGTGCAGTCGGTCGTGACCGATCTCATGAGCGCATACAATACGCTTCGTTTGCGGACTTAAATCCTGATTCAAGAAAATAAAGCGATTTTTCTTGACAACGCGATACATTCCTTTGAGTTGCCCGAAGTTTTCGCAATCATCCAGAACAATGATGCCCAGCTCTTTTGCTATCTGAAAAGGATCTCGTGTGCCGCAGCGTCGCACAAGATCGCTGCCAACTTTTGATAGCTGTTCGGCATTCATCGCGCCACCTCCATTCGTGGATCATCATGATCAATTATAAAGAACACCCTGTACAAAAATCCGGACTTATTCCTCCGGCTGCTCTTTCCGATATTTTTTTGGCGTGTACTTCTTGTTCTTTTCCTTTGCAATCCAATAGGCTCTGGTGAGTGCTTGCATCGCGCCGTCAAGCGCATCCTCACTGAGCTTACCTCCCGCGAACATACCGGTGACTTCACTCACCAGTTCGTCTATTTCACGCGCCGCTTTTGCTCCGCCTTGTTCCTGTGCTGCGAGAACGAGCATTCCGCCGTTGCCGAGAAGATACTCCGGCGTTGTGTTCAGAGCTTCGGCAAGTTTTTTTACAATGTCGTATTTTGTCGGTTTTCGAGTGCCAAGCTCATAATTTTGAATTGTCCTTGCAGTAACAGAGACTTTTTCTGCGAGAGCGGCTTGCGTCAGGTTTGCCTCCACTCTCTTCTCTTTAAGCCTGTCTTTGAATCCCATAAGGCACCTCTTTCTTAAATTTTCCATGAACACGAACAAAACTTTCGCCTATCTTATTGACGCGAACATGTTGTTCGTGCTATACTATATTTACACGAAATCTCTGTTCGTAATTATGATACCACACGAACGATGTGTGTGTCAATAATGTTGAGGAATTTCGTGTCGAAAAACAGGTAACTTTTTTATGAACGGAGGTAGCTCATGAACTGCTCGAAGTGCCGAAAAGCGTATGTTTCGGTAAATCTCGATGTCGATGAGGAAGGTGCAATTCAGCCCCGGCTCATCCGTTGGAAGGACGGTTTGATTTTTCAGATCGACCAGATTCTTTACAAATGCCGCGCCACATCCAAGAAGGTTGGTGGTGGCGGCATCCGTTACACAGTCATGATTAAAGGAAAGGAGTCGTTCCTTTTTCATGAAGGAGACAAGTGGTTTGTCGAAGCAAAGGAGAATGCCCGGTGATCTTATCTCAGAAGCAAATCGAAGAAATTGCAGCAGCCGTCACGGAAGACTTCAACAAGTTTTTCTTCGGCACGGAGTCCGAGGAAGTCCGTATGGCTCGTGCCACGCCGATTGATCAGTTCGCAAGAGACTATCTCGGCTTGCAAGTGTCTTTTGCCCGACTTTCCTCTGATGGAAGTATCTGCGGCTTGACTGCCTATACTGATACAGAGTACATCGTTGAGGAAAAGGGTGTCAGGCGAACACTTCCGCTCAGATGTAATCAGGTGTTGCTCGATGAGAGCTTCATCCGTCAAGGGCAAATAAAGAAGCTCTGCGGGAAGCGGCGCTTCACGCTTGCCCACGAATGCGCTCATCAGATTCTCTATCAGATGGAATCCGATGAAGTCAAGCAACGCTGCAACCGGCAGTATTCCGCACGAACAGCCTATTCGCTGCGTGATCTCAAAACACATGAGGACTGGAATGAATGGCAAGCAAACGTCCTCGGAGCGGCAATCCTGATGCCGCAGAAAGAAGTTGACCTTGCCGCGTGGTATTTCATCCCTGAGAAGAAGCTGACGTCCTATGGCGGCTACTTTACATACCGGGATCGCCTGTCGCTCAGAGCGATATGCGCTCAACTTGGTGTTTCCCAGTCCGCAGCCGTCATCCGTCTGCGCCAGCTTGGTTATCTCGAAGACCGCCCATATTCAGAGTTCGATGATCCGACGGAGGTATGGGCATGAAAAAGAATATCCGTGTTACTGAACCGTCTGCTGAAATGCAGATGAAGATCAGACGGGCGCGTATCGCCATCGCCAGCCAGAAGAGGCGAACGATGGAATGCCCGTACTGTCATCACAATACCATCATCGTTTTTGAGGACACAAGAGGTCACGTTCAGGCAAAGTGTAAGCTCTGCGGAAGAGAAACCGTCTTCAATGTTCTCAGTATGAGAAGGTTATATCTCCACCTCAACAGAGGATAAGGAGTTTAACAAATAAATATTTGATAGCTGTGCTGTGGAGCCGCTGACTGGTGAGTCTTCCTAATGCCGCATGAACAGAGTGTTCGCACTCTGTTTTATCGGCATGGGATCACAACTCACCGTCATGCGGCTCTTTTTTAGGCTTGTCCATCCGCTGCTCCGCGCCAGCGGAAAGGACAAGCAATGAAACGAATCCCTAAAACCCCTGTCGAGTTCGACTACGACCTCTGGACCACGGAGGACGGAAAGTGCATGGTGCGCGTGAAAATCACCGGCGAAGTAACGGAGGTTGACCGTGAGGTCATGAAAATCCTTCGTGTTGAAGAAAAGCGAGTTCGTCGTAGCTACGGGACAGATGATGTCTATGCGGATGAACCGTCCGATTCTACTCCGACGTTGCTCTCACTTGATGCGATTCCCAGCGAAGAGCGTGAGGCATCTGCATGGCTCATGGATCCAAGTGACTTTACCAAGGAGACCGCGTTCAACGCTGGTGTGTCGGATTTCTTGAAGTATCTCACAGCGAATCAACAGAGGGTGTTCATTGAGTGCTTCTTGAAAGGGCAGAGCTACAAGGAATACGCAGAAGAAAATGGCATCCGCGCTCAAAGCGTTCAGGAAACCGCAAAGTACGTCAAGCGGAAAGCAAAAAAATTTTTCAAGAAATTTTGATGCGACCCCTGTTTTTTTCTAAAAAAATGTCCGTTGTAAAGTGAAGGGGTCAATCAGACCGCTTCACTGATCCTTGAAAACTGAATAGTTCAGTGCTGCGGATCTTTCCGCTTCTGCGAAGCAACACAGCTTCCGACGCCAAGACCTCCCGAAAGGGAACGAGCGACCTCCGGAGAGCTATAACAGCCGTGTGGTGCGGCTGCTTGCGACGATGCAGATGCCGGGTATAATGATACTTCCGTCTTTTCTCTGAAAGGGCGGCTCGGAGCGATCCTCGGAGGGGTGAGAGTCCCATGATACCGATTGACCATTGGTAGTCCGCAGCATTCCCTATTCGGCAGGGGCGCGAGCTGCAAATATGCCGGAAGTAGAACACTGTGAAAACGTCCGAAAGGACTTATCAGTGAATACTATGGGCAGCGGTCCTCATGACTGCTGCCTATCAATTTGCTGATAAAGTGTTCTCGCGGCTTAACGCATAAGAAGGTAAATATTGGGCAAGAATACTCGTGAAAAGGCGGTGATGTTATGGAGAATGAGAGAAGCAGAAAAGAACTTCTCGACTCCTTGGTGGATATTCGGGACGTCAAAATTGACCGTTCCATGTCGGTAGAAGATCGGATGAAATCCTATGTGGAGCAGATTAAAAATCCCTATATGTTTAAGGTCGGCAACACGGTAGTTAGGGTTTCCTACGCAAATACTCAGGCTACGATCAATGACAATTTCGTAAATCTGCTTGCAAGTATGTGAGAAAGCCGTCGGATAACCCCAAAAGAATCTTTTTTGTGAACAAATCTGAAAAGGCTGGATAATTGCTTTGGACTGTGCTATAATAAGCATGGACAAAATCAGCGAAACACCACTGCTACTTTTGTTTTCGGGTTATCAGACCGGAATAAAGTAAGGAGTGGCGTTTTATGCTGAAATTATCTTTGGATAAAGATTATAAAGCCGCCATCTACCTGAGATTATCAAAGGAAGATGGCGACTTTTCTATTTCCGGCGAAAAACTTGAGAGTGACAGCATTTCAAACCAGAGAATGCTCATCAAGGAATACCTCAAGAAGCACCCGGAAATTACCGTAGTAAAAGAATACTGCGATGACGGCTTTACCGGCGCAAACTTTGAGCGTCCTGACTTCAACAGAATGATGGAGGCTGTCCGCGCTGGCTTGGTTGACTGCATCGTGGTGAAAGACCTTTCGCGTTTTGGTCGTGAGTATATTGAGGCTGGTGACTACATCCAGAAGATATTCCCCCGCCTCGGTATTCGCTTTATTGCAATCAACGACAACTATGACAGCGCACAGCCCGGAGCGGCAGACAACGAGCTTGTCCTTCCGTTCAAGAACCTGATGAACGATTCCTATTGCCGTGACATCTCCATCAAGGTCAGATCAAACCTTGATGCGAAGCGACGGAACGGACAGTTTGTCGGCTCTCGTGTGGTTTTCGGGTATCTGAGATCACCGGACAATAAGAACCAGTTGGTGATTGACCCGGTTGCCGCGCCGGTTGTGCAGGACATTTTCAAGTGGAAGATAGAGGGGCTGTCTCCGGCTCAGATCGCAGACCGGCTTAATGACGCCAATGTCCCTTCTCCGATTGAGTACAAGAAGGCGAATGGCTCAAAGCAACGCACCTGTTTCCAGACGAAGAAGGTCGCTCTGTGGAGTGCCGTTGCGATATATCGCATTCTCAAGAACGAGATTTATACCGGAACACTGGTACAGGGCAAAACCACTTCTCCGAACCACAAGGTCAAAAAGACCATAGTGAAGCCGCAAAGCGAGTGGGCGCGGACAGAAAATGCCCATGAGCCTATCATTGCTCATGCTCAATTCGATCTTGTTCAGAAGCTCATGCTTGATGATACAAGAAGCCCGTCCGGTGCAACCGGCGTCCATCCGTTTTCCGGGAAGATTTATTGTGCTGACTGCGGAAGCCCGATGGTACGCAGAGTATCACGCTGCGGAGAAAAGGAATATGCCTATTTCATCTGCGGTGGCAACAAGAGCGACAAGACCTCCTGCTCGGCTCACAGCATCAAAGAATCTGTTGTATATGACGCCGTTCTCGCTGTTGTTCAGGGACATATTGATGCCGCTATGAACATGGCAGATGCGTTGAAGCGGATTGATGATATGGCTTGGGAAAACCGTGAGATTGAGAAGATCAAAGCAAAAATTTCGTTTCAAGAAGAAATCATTGATAAGAACCGCCGCTTGAAAACCGGTGCTTATGAAGACTTCAAGAGCGATTTTATCAGCCGTGAGGAATACAAAGCCTTCACAGCTCAGTTCGACCAGCAGATCAAGGAGGCAAGCGACACCATTATGCGGCTCACCAGTGAGCGAAACAGCGTGATGGGTGGGCTGGCAGAGCAACAAAGCTGGCTTGAGCAATTCAGAAAATACGCAAATATCAAGGAACTCACTCGAAGCACCGTGGTCAACCTAATCGACTATATTCATATTCGAGAGAACAAAGACATTGATGTCGGTCTCATGCACTGTGACCGCTTTGCATCTATCGTCGAGTTCCTGCGCGAACGTCAGGAAAAGGAGGACGCGAATAAAGTCATTCGCTTTGAAAGGAAGGTGGTCTAATGGCACGAGTATCGCGGAAAAAGCAAAATCTCCCTACCCCAGCAGTTGATACTCCTATCCGCCGCTGGAAAACCGCTCTATATGTCCGCCTCTCCGTCGAGGATAACGGAAAAGGTTCGGACTCAATTGAGAACCAGACCACGCTCCTTGAAGACTATATTGCGTCACGTTCGTATCTTGAGAAGACGGCGCTGTTCGTTGACAACGGCTATACCGGAACCGATTTTCTCCGTCCAGAGTTTAACCGGATGATGGAAGCCGTCAAGATGGGCATTGTAGATTGCATCGTGGTGAAGGACTTATCCCGTCTCGGCAGAAACTATATCGAAACATCTCAGTTCATTGAAAAGGTCTGCCCGTTCTTCGATCTGCGCTTTATCTCCGTCAATGACTCCTTTGATACTGCGACGGTAACAAGCGAGGGGCATTTATCCGCCTCCCTGTCGAACATCGTCAATGATTTTTATGCGAAGGACATCTCGCGCAAGGTCACAACAGCCCTTCAAGCGAAGATGGAGCGCGGGGATTATATCGGAAACTATGCACCGTATGGTTATCGTAAAGACCCTGAGAACAAGAACCATCTTCTGATCGACCCTGAGACTGCGCCGATTGTTGTCCAGATATTTCAATGGAGAGCCGAAGGTGTCAGCTACATGGGCATCAACAAAAAGCTCAACGACGCCGGTATTCTTTCCCCCAGTCAGCTCAAACGGGAGCGTGGGGTGGAAACGAACTTCAATAAGAAGGATCGGGTCATTCTGTGGAACAAGCACATGATAACCGAAATCCTTCAAAACATCGTCTATATCGGGCATTTAGCTCAGAAGAAAGGCAGTCAGTGTCTCTATGGAGGCATCCCTTATCACATCACGTCCGAAGACGAATGGATCATCGCAAAAAACACCCATGAACCACTTCTCAGTGAAGAACTGTTTGAAAAGGTGCAGGAGATCAACCGTGCAGCCGTAGAACGCACGAGAGCCAATTCAGGCAAGTACGATCATCTACCCAAAGCGAAAAATATCTATGGGAAGAAGTTTGTATGTGCCGAGTGCGGAGCAATTATGAAATTGCAGCGTTCCATCAGCACGAAGAAGGACAAGGTGTATTTCACCTTCAAATGCCCGACCTACGCCGAGCATGGAACAAGAGGTTGTTCCGACGTGAAAATACGGAAGCAGGATCTTGACGATGCAGTTTTTTCCTTCATCAAGTCTCAGATGGAAGTATTCCTCGATATGGAGAAGACGCTTCATTCTCTGCTGGCAATGAAAAAAGTCATGATTAAGCAAGACAATACCGTTCAGGAGATACGGACACTGCGTCAAAAACTTGCGCAAAAGCAGTACCTCCTTAGCGGTATGTATGTTGATCTCAAGGAAGGATTGCTCTCAGATGCCGAATACAGCCATCATAAAGAGATCGTCATGGAGGACATCCGGGCGATTGAGAGAAACCTATCTGAGCTGGAAGCGCCAAAGAATCAGACAGAGGAACAGATTACCGGCGAAATGAAGTGGAAACAGATGATCCGCCGTTTCCACGACGCGACGGAAATCTCCGAAGAAATGGCAGACGCTTTCATCGAGACCATGAAAATTCATGAGGACGGCACATTGGAAATCAAACTCAGCTATATGGACGAGTTTGCAGCACTTACGAAGACTTGCGAGAAAATCAGGAAGGAGGTTGCTTGATGAAGCAGCAAATCGCAATTTATCTGCGCTTGTCGCTTGAAGACGTTGACAAGCGCACAAACAAAATCAAGGACGAGAGCAACAGCATCGCATCACAGCGTATGCTCATCAATCGTCATCTGGATCAGAATCCGCTTCTCTGCGATCTGCCTCGTATAGAGTTCTGTGATGATGGCTTCTCCGGTACAAACTTTGATCGCCCTGACTTTGCAAAGATGATAGAGTATGCGAAGCATGGGGAAATTAGCTGCATTGTAGTGAAAGACCTTTCCCGTTTTGGGCGAGACTATCTTGAAGTTGGTGACTATTTGGAGCATATCTTCCCGTTTCTCGGCATCCGCTTCAAGTCTATCAATGACCACTATGACAGCGCGAAACATGAAGGCAAGACTATCGGTATGGATATTGCCTTCAAAAACCTCATCTACGACTATTACAGCAAAGACCTGTCCAAGAAGGTCAAGTCTGCAATGGGAATGAAACAGGAGAAGGCAAAGTTTGTGAACACAGTCCCATACGGGTATAAAGCCGATCCTGCTGACAAGCATCACCTTATCATCGACGTGGAAACCGCTCCGATAGTCCACCGTATTTTCATGGAAGTGATTGGTGGCAAGTCTTGCACACAGATTGCAAAGGAACTGAATACGGAGGGCATTCCAACACCCGCCCAGCATAAAGCCGTGTCCAGAAAGGCGTCTTCCAAGAAGCCCCAGTGGACACATCGCGGTATTCTGACTATGATAGAGAGCGTGAAGTACACTGGAACAATGGTCAACCATATCCGCGAAAGCAGATTCATCCGTGACAAAAACCAGCGGCGCGTTCCCAAAGAAGAATGGTATATCCGCGAAAATGCGCATGAGGCGATTGTGACAAAGGATGAATACGAACAGGCACAAGAGGCAATCCAGAGGCGTAGAAAGTTTGTCCGAAGCTCCCATGACCAGTCAGACCGAGTTTACTTCTGCGCCCATTGCGGCGGAAAACTTGAGAAAGCCAATGGAACCGTATTTGCCTGTCCATCCCATCGGTATCACGATGGAAGCCCGTGTGAAAACGTCCGCTGGCGGAAAAGCGCACTTGAAGAAATCGTCTTTGAAGCACTGAAAAGACAGATCGAGATCGTCAGTGTTGAATCCGCAGCCGTCAGAAAGGCAGCGAAAAGCAAAGGTGAAAGTCTGGAAAGACAGCTCGTCCTGCTGAAAGCTCAGTATGATGCCTGTGATCGTGAGAAGTTTACGATTTATGAAAACTACCGTGAAGGGAAGCTGACTCCGGAAGAGTATCTGTCCGGCAAAGACGCCCTTGCACAAAAACAAGCCGCCCTGAAAGAGCAGCTTGAATCCTGTGAAACCCAGCTTGAGGTCTTCCATCAGCAAAGTCTCGATGCAGAAGAACGGCATGAAGCAGCAAGCCGGATGACCGGCTTGTCTGATGACAAACTTAGAGAGCATCTGTATGATGCAGTTGAACGTGTACTTGTTTATGACACTGAGACAATCGAGATTGTCTGGAAGTTCAACGAATCAAAAATCGACACCGATGAAAACATCGGAGTTGCGAATTGACTCCAGTGTTTCATTTCGGGGCAAATCTGTCGAATTTGCTCCTAAAATAACATAATCTATCGAAACCTCGTAGGTGCATCGTAGCGCCGTCCGGAAAGCCCAGAGTCATTGATATTAAAGGCTTTTCGGATAGTTTGTAAAATTTTTTTGCACCTACTTGACATAAAGGGACGACCTTGGCCG
>CEBV01042731.1_pt1 | contig 73867 bp, 108 predicted proteins | sample 554741 | NCBI WGS metagenome assembly CEBV01 (sample SAMEA3182070, study PRJEB8094) | gut metagenome | biome: human; feature: gut; material: Stool; isolation source: human stools | place: Canada | collected 2011-11-22 | reverse complement strand
CCTCCGCCGCCGGGGCCGGTGCCGGTGCTTCCGTCTGAATGGCTCTGGACGCTAACACGGCGGCCTGCACCCGCTCCGCTCTGGCGGCTTCCTCCGCCGCCCGCGCAGCCTCGGCCTGCTGTCTGCGCTGTTCCTGTTCCGCCTTCCGCTGTTCCTCGATCTCCTTCACCCGCTTGAGCGCCTGTTCCTTTTTCAGCACAGTGGGCAGATCGTGGCACTGCTTGTACTCTTCCAGCAGCGTTGTCTCGAACTCACTGTTCAGTCCGCGGATCGCGGTAATGCTGCTGTCACACTTGCTGATCGCCACCAGAATGTCCTTGTGGGCCTGTTCCTCTGAATAGGTGGCGTTGCCCCACCGCTTATCAAATACGGCCTCCCACGGCAGAAATTCCACCAGCTCTCCGATACGCTCATCGAAAAAGGCCCGGATAGCGGCCAGCTTCTCCCCCCGACGCTGCTCGTCAAAGGCTTTGATCTGGCCGTCCAGATTGGCGGCAGATTCGTCGCACAGGGCCGTCAGTGCCTTGCACTTTTCCTCAAAGGGGGCGTAGCTGGCCAGCGCCGCAGCCTTGGCCATCTTCCGGCACTCGTCGATACGTCCCGCCACGGAGCGGATGCTGGCCCGGTACTTCTTTGCCGCGCCGATAGCCTCCTCCGTCACCACCATGCCCCGGTATGGAGCCAGATTCTCTTCCAGCCACTCCTGACACTCCGCAAAGTTGGCGGAGATGTTAAACTCCTTCAGCGGAGTAAGATCCGTGGTAATGGCAAATTCCATTGCGCTGCTCATGCGTCCGCGTCCTCCTTTTCCCCGGTGTCATAGGCCGTGATCTCCTTCAGCAGCGGCATGATCCGCTCGTCCACACGGCTCTCCGGCACGTTGATCTCCACCACCATGGCCCGCTTGTCTCCGCCCTGCGTGGGAGCCATCACCTTGTCCCCCACCGTCAGGGGCAGTGCCGTCCGGTAGGTAAATGCGTTCCCTGCGTATGCCTTGTGCAGGGGCTTATAATAGCGAATGTTTACCAGCATCATGCCTGCGCCTCCTTGTCATCGTCCTCTTCTGTGCAGGGAATGATCGACAGAAAAAGTGCCAAAACTGGGAATTTTCTGCAAATACGCTTGACCTCAAGCAATGTCCGGCGAATCAGATTCACCAGCACATTCGCGTTGGAGGTGGAAATGGCGCTGCATACCTGTGAATTCGCATCGTCCACAGCTACGCAGATAAACGCCGCAGGGGTTTTGTCCATCAAAACCTCGCCGGTTTTGATGTTCCTCACCGTGATGTGAACCTCGTTCTTTTCCATATTCATGTCTCCTCGTCTTTCTTAAATTTTTCGGAGTTGTGCGCCTTACAAAATCAAAGTCTGGGCGGGCATCGTCCCCGCCTCCACATGGTCCCAAAAGGCCGTCTCCTGTTCCAGCAGCCATTTCAGGTCCGCCTCGTGCTCCCGCCGCTCAAAGTCATAGCGGCGCAGTGTGATGTTGCCGGACAGATCATAGAGCGCCGCATAGAGCACGGCGAAGTCATACCCGGTGGCAAGCAGCTGGTGAAGGATCTGCGTGAAATAGTTCTCAGGAACCTGATCCCGCCATTTCGCCCAGTCAATCCCCCGGCTCACCGTCGAGGTTTTGATCTCCAAAATACCCTTCCGTCCGGTGTCCGTCTCCGTCAGTTCTCCATCCAGCGTGGCAAAAAGCCATGGGCGGTCGCTCTGGTAGAGAATGTCATAGGCACCGTAGTAAAGCTCGTAGCCGGGATACTGGGCCATGAAGAAGTCCCGGATGGCCGGTTCCATTCGCCGCCCCAGCTCCACGGCCTCGTTGCCGCCGAGATCAGGCGCGGCTTGCGCCCCGGTTTTCTCCTTCCACAGCGTCAGCGCCGTTTTCCATGGGCTTCGCCCAATGGCCGCCGCCGCCTCGCTGCCGCCAATGCCACGGCACCGTCCTGCCAGCCATTGTGGCCGGTCCGGGAAAGTCAGCCGTACCAACTCACCCATTTTTCAGTTCCTCCCAATACCTCATCACGGTTCTGGCATAATCGCTGTGCCCCGGATGGCCGCTGTTGTAGGCCGTCAAGGCGTTCTCTACGTCATACCGGCTCAAAAGCTCCGCCATGTAGTCGCAGGCCACCCGGAAATTTCCGAAGGGGTCCATCAGGTCTGTGACCCCCAGCCGCTCCATCCGGGCCTTGTGCCACCGGGGCTGTACCTGGCAGTAGCCCCAACTGGCTCCGCCGTCTCCCTTCACGTTCCGGTAGCCGGTCTCCTTGCGGATGATCGCCAGCATCAGCGTGTACTCCACGCCGCTTTCCTCGCAGGCCGCCCGGAGATAGCTTTGCAAGTCTCCGTCCAGTGGAACGTCATCCCGGAAATACCCGCTGCCAAACAGCGCCGCTTCGATCTTCTCGTTCTCGTAGTCCTCCTGAACCGGCGGGGCTGTCTCAGGGTCCAGTTCTTGCCAGAGGACCAGCGAAGCGTACTCCGCCGCCGGGGTATCGTCCCCGGCCAGCCGTCCCGCCGTCACGGTCGGTGCCTCCGGCTCCGGCTTCCCGGTCTCCCGCGTCAGCCACAGTGCTGCCAGAACCAGCGCCACAGCGCCCCACAGCAGCAGCGCCTTGCGAATGGCCTTCCGCCTACGCTCCGCAGCTTCCCGCCGTGCCACGCGAAGGGCGTTTTCCAAGTGGGCTTCCCATGCGGCCTCCGCCTCGTATTCCTCAAAGGTTTTCATCAAATTTCCGTCTCCTTACAGCAAAACAAAAAGCGCCGCCGAATAGACACCGGTTCCCCGGTTCCATCAGCAACGCTCTGCTCCTCTGTCCCAACGCTTAGGGACAGGCATCTCATTCACTTTTTCCATAGGCTTATTTGATCTCGTCCCGCCGGACGCGGATCACCTTCACGCCGTCCTTCACCGGGATCAGTTCCACACGGTCCCCGTGGGTCAGCGCCTTTTCAATGGCTTCCAGCGTCTTTGCGCTGATATGCGTTGGTGTCATGACCCTCTTGCTCCCTTCGTTAATAGCGGATGGCATCCCGCAGTTCCTCAATGGGAATGTCCAGTGCCCGCCCCAGCTTTAATAGCTCCTTCAGCGAAAAATCCTGCGGGGACTTCTTCCGAGACCGTAGAGTCTGCGGCGTCATGCCCGCCTTTTCCGCCATGGTGCCCACCGGCATCCCCATAGCGGCCTGTCTGCCCCACAGCAGTGAGATCAAAACCTCGTCATTGGGCTTCCGCCCCAGTTTTACCCGCGGCATCCCGCCGCCCCCTTTCGTGATTTAATACTCCATCCCCCGCTCTTTTGCCATGCGGATCACCTTCTGCTTCAGCAGCGTTTCAAAAACAGGACGTAGTTTAGGATCTCTTGCGATCACATGGAGTTTAGAAACACCTTTGCACTCCGTAGCCGTAGCCCCGGCGTTCTTCATGCGCTTGCGAAGCCGTGTCTGCCGGGTTTCCAGATCCACATGGCCGACCCGCTCCACGTCCTCATAGAGTTCTGCCCGGAATGTCTGGTGATTCGTCTGAAACCGTTCGACTGCCGTATTGATGGCTTTCTGTGCCTTCTCCTGCCACCCATCCTCTGCCAGCATGGGCGCCGCCATTACATCCATCACGCCGTCCAAAACGGCCTGCTTCTGCTCTACGGCTTTCAGCCGCCGCTCCTGCTCCACGAGATATTGAGCCTGTGCTAAAAGCTGTTCCGCCCCACTCAAACTCTTTTTTACTCGGAAATAGCCCTTGACGAGTTCCCGTTGGACTTCCCACGCCAAATCGTCGGTGAAGGACTTCACCAGCATGAGATAGCCGGATTCTGTAATGAGGGTGACGCTCTCCGGTGTGCCGCCCTGCGGACGCTGAATACCAAGCGTCCGAATTTCGGACGGCTGGTTCAAAACAAAGAAATCTTCACCCTCGATAAAGTGTTCGCGGTTATCGTTGAACCGCTTGCGGGCCGTCCCGTCCGGTCGGCCATGCACGGCGTCAATGTCCTTAAAGGTGACAACGCGCACGCCCTTATGCTCTTTGACCGTGATCGCCACATCATTGATGGTCTGCAACTCATTCATTCTCAGGAACCTCCTTCCCGCAGGTCTCCAAGATGCACCGCTCCAACACCGGAAGGGGGACCCGGTACATCGCCGCCAGCGTGGGCCGAACCTTTTTCGCAGGTGCCCACTTTCCGGTCTCCCATTTGCTTACAACCGTCTGGCTCAGCATTAAGGCCGCAGCCACGCCCTCCTGCGTCAAAGAAACATTACGCCGCAGGTCTCTCAACGTCATTTTCTCACTTCCTCTGCTCAAAATCTCATAATTACTGTGTTTTTGCTTGACAACCTCATAAAGTGACGATACAATAAAACTGCCAGAAATATTGAAAAACGCCGCTCTATAAGGGGCCAAGCTGTTGTGCTTTGCCTGAGCACAAATATATGATACCTCGTTAATAGCGAGAAGTCAATTCAAAATCTCGTTTTTAACGAGATTTGGCATTATGAACATTTTATGAGGGTTTAAATTATGTTTTTTGACCAATATGAAATGCTTTGTCGAAAAGCAAAAAAATCGCCTAACGGTGTTGCAAAGGAACTCGGTTTTTCGTCATCATCCGTTACACAATGGAAAAACGGAGCCGCTCCGCGTGAAGATACGCTGAGTCTGATTTGCAAGTATTTTGATGTTAAACGCGGTTACATTCTTGGCTACACGCTGGATGCTCAAGTTGACATGACCAAATACAGGATCGAAAAACTCACAAAAAAGTGGGCTAAATGCAAAGACGAGGATGAACGGCAGGATCTTGCCGTGGAGATCGACGGCCTGCGGGAATCCCTTCATGACCTGACCTTTATTCAGACCATCGAGGCTGCGGCTGACCGTCAGGCCAAAAAAAATACCCGCCCCGCCAAAAGCGGGACGGGCAGTGGCTACGCAAAAGCCATCTATGAATTTGTCGATTCCTGCGGAGAGGATCAGTTATCCGACCTCGCGCAGTACGTTGAGTTTTTAAAAAGCCGTCAGGGGAAGCCCACTACCTAATTTCCGGTTTCCAGCGGTGCGCCGAACACCCCGCATTGAATAGCTTCCCACAGCTTTTTCATGCTTTCATCCGACAGTCCTTTGATCTGGTGTTTCAATTCATCACGGAGACCCGCGTCGGTATGAAAGTCCGCTCCTGTTGATTCCATTTCTACACATACAAGTCCTTTCTCCCCATCCTTTCCGTTTTTTCTTCCGCCCCCCTGAAGCTGTGATGGAGAGCCGCCGCCCCAGCCACGAAAGCGGCGGCCCATAGCAGACCCGCCGCTTGGGGGTGCGGTAGGTCTGCTTTTATCGTACCATCAAAGCCTCAAGTTTGATAGTCTTAATACACACGATTTCGGTGTTGATACACACAATTCCAGTTGCTCTTTCGCACATTTTGTCAATTTTCAACAAGGAGGTGCTCTATGTATGCTGTCATTGATTGATCAGTGCCGCGCTGCAAAAGAAGAAAAACACATCACCAACAAGGATATCGCGGACGGCAGCGGAGTTCCTCTCAACACGGTAAACAATATGTTCCGTGCCACCACCCATTCCCCTACATTGGAAACTCTCGGCCCCATCTGCGTTTTTCTCGGAATTTCCATTGACCAGTTTTTGGGGATGAAACCAACGGAAGATTCTCCGCCCCCGGAAACCGTTGAGGAAATCGTAAGCCGGGAACTGGACGTCTACCGTCAGGAGATCAACGGCCTGAACGCCCAGAACGAACTTCTCCGGGAATTTGTGGAACGTCAGTCCCACGGCATCCGCAACCGGGACCGTCTTTTGCGATGGCTGCTGGTCCTTCTGATCTTCGCCTTGGCTTACGCCGCATATCTGGACTTGCACTGTCTAAACTTCGGTTTCTTTCACGGCTGATGATACACACGGGAGGTGTGCGCATGAAATGCAAAAACTGTAAGCGCGTCATTGACGATGATTCTATCTTCTGCAAATGGTGCGGCGAACGCCAGATCAGGGAGCGCAAAAAGAAGGACGAGATCAAAGTCCCCTCCCCACGTCAGTTGAAGTCCGGCAAGTGGAATATAGAACTGCGGGCCGAAGGGCAGAGTATCACGGAGGATACCGCCGCTCTCTGCGAAGCCAAGGCCCGCGCCATCCGCGCCGGCTTTTTGGAAGCTAAAAAGGACGCAAAATGCAGTCTCACGCTTCTTCAGGCAATCGACAGTTATTTGGAAAAAAATCAATCTCTATCCCCGTCAACGATTCGTGGATATGAGTGTATCAAAAAGAATCGCTTCCCCGGAAAGATCAACGCCAAAATACAAGACCTTTCAAACTGGCAGCAGGAGATCGACGAGGCCAGTGAAACCCTGTCCCCTAAAACGGTGTATAATTCATGGGGCCTTGTTTGCACCGTGATGCGGGATAATCACATCGCTCCGCCGGAAGTCCGGCTCCCTCAACGCATAAAAAAAGACCTTCCCTGGCTGACCTACCAGCAGATCCTTGTTTTTGTGGACGCTGTGAGCGGCAGCCGGTTTGAAGCGGGCGCGCTGCTGGCCCTTCACAGCCTCCGCCGTTCTGAGATATTCGGCCTTTCCTGGGAAAATATAGACTTGAAGAAAAAGCGAATCACCGTTCAGGGCGCACGGGTCATGGATAAAAACGGAAACTTCGTGTACAAAAAGACCAACAAAAACGTTTCGTCTCAACGCACGATCCAAATTATGATCCCCGCCCTTTACGAGCTGCTTTCGCAGCGGAAAAGTGCCGGCCTTCCCATTCTGGATTGTACTGAAAATTCTTTGCGCGGCGGCATCAACCTGATTTGCAAAAAGAATGACCTTCCTGAGTGCGGTGTTCACGGTCTCCGCCGATCCTTCGCCTCCCTCGGTTTCCATCTTGGGCTTAGCGAATTGGAAGTGCAAGAAATCGGTGGATGGAGCGACCACAACACCGTTCACAAGATTTACCTGAAACTTGCCAAAGAAGATCGGCTCAACGCCGAAAACAAAATGGAGCGGTTTTACAAAAACCGAGGCGATGACCCCGCTCCGGACGAAGAACAGCCCCCTGACCAAACGCCTCGCGCGTCCGCCTGACTTTCCCATGTTTCCCACCGCCAATCCTCGCGTTTTACGAACAATTTTACGAACGTCGCAAAACAGCCCTGTATTCCCAACGGTTATATCCATTTATTAGTGGGTTCGACTCCCGCCACTCGGACCAACCCCACAATCCTTGTGATTGTGGGGTTTTCCTTATATTTCAACGGGTTCAGCCGTTTTTGGATGGTAAAAATATTTTCCATTACGACAATAAAAATACCAAATGCAAGGCGTTTTATCTTCAATTTTACGAACGGTTTTACGAACGGAAAACCCCCGCTTCAAAAGCGAGGGTTTTTCTTTTGCATTATTTGGCTTGCACGTCATCTACATAGCACCAGCTTTGGGGCGGGCGTTCAAGCGTCCTCCCACACTCGACAAGATTGATGCTCCCGTCAGGGTTGTAGTCATATTTCTGATATGAGCAAGCAACCCTGCGCGACGGACACGATCCATCATCATTTTTATACCTGCACGCAGGGGTAAACTCGCTCAGTTCGCGCGGCGTATCATAAATGCGCAAGTCGGAGATGTGCCAGCCGTAACAACGCCCCTTATCGCCAATATAAGCTATAATTTCTGCCTGAGATAAGCACGTCGCAGGGGAAAAGGCGGCATTTGTCGGACACCATAGCCTGCCGCCATCGTATGTGATCGGGGCAATCCGCTCACAGGTAAACTCCCCAATGACCTTGCCGCCGCCGTAAAACTGTGGCATTGGATAGTCCGTCGCAATGAAGTCCTCGTGCGGATATTTTGGCAGCGTGCAGTAGATATAGCACTTAAACGGCGTTTCCAGCTTCGGCTTGGTCTTGCGGACTTCGATAGTCTTTTCGCCGTTGGCGATCTTCTCCACCCACTTGGGGCGGATGCTGATAAGTACGGCTTTACTCATCCTTCATCGCCTCCAATGCACGCTCCGCCTCCTCGCGGGTGAGGAATACGGTCTTGCCGATTTCATCAACCGGTACGCCAAAAATGGATTTATCAACAAACCCGGCTACAATATCCCATTCAATGAATGTACAAAACAATTCCACGCGAATTGCCTTTACTCGGTATTCGCTTATGGTTTTTCGACTTGTAACCTCATACACCGTATCTCCCGCCTTGCACGGCGGTACCACCAGCCGCCCGTCTCTGTCGGCTTTGACCAGCTGGCGGAACCTGTCCAGTGCCTCACTGGCTTTCTGCTCACCGATCAAGTCCTCCAAAAACACCCAATAGGCGTGGAACTCCTCCGGCGTCAGCCCCGGCTCTTCGTAGGCGGCAAGGCGGTTTGCCGCTTCACCGCTTCCACAATGATAAGACCAACACCCGTATTCTTCGTTCCAATAGGTCAATCGCTCCATCTGATTACCTCCAAACCATATCGCATTTGTGAACTGCGCAATCTGTCAAAATAGCCTTGAAATCCCGGAACATGGCGCAGTCTTTTCTTCCAGAGTAGCCGTAGTGAATTTCATCATCATAGTCTCCAATCACCTTTAGGATCTCCTTGCAGGCCCCATAGTGGATACTACCGCCAGCGTCCGGTTGAAGCAGAAAATCCACTATTTTACAGAAACCTTTTTCTCTCGGATTAGATATTCTGTCCTTTTGTCGAAGGCATCAAAATACTGCTTCCGTGCTTCTCCCATAAAGGGGGCTTTGTCAATGCCCTGATAGTGATCCCAAAATACACCGCCGCACAACTCCGCGACCTTATCCCTCAGTCGCTTAAATCCAAAATAGCCAAGGTCAATGCTCCGCCCGGTTTTCCGGCATAAAACTATCACTCCCATTTTTATCTCCCCATCTTCTCCAAATATTCCTCGATCCTGCCCTGATCTGCCACAACAACCTCTTTCCCGATTTTCTCGGCGTAGGCTCGCTCCAACCGTGCCCCGGAACTCTCACGCCAGTCCGGTAGCAGAACCACACAGTCCGCACAGTCGATCATGGAAAAGCAGATACGCATATAATCGCCCTGCTCCATGCCGGATGGGAGGTTCGCCGGGTTCAGGACGCAATGTCCCATGGCAGTGAGGGCTTGTTCTGCCTTGGCAAATTTCTCCCGATAGTTCTTGTCACCGGTGATCTTCCCGGCAATATACACACGCAGGTGTGCCCCAACCTGAACGTCAAACGCCCGCTTCGCGGTCCGCTGCTTGCTTACAACTCTGATGTACTCAATCATCCTTACTCTCCTTTGCATCCCGCATACGCAGTTCATTGACGGCATCCACAAGCTCATTCAGTTTCCACAATATAGCTGTTTCGTCTGTGTAAATTAGTTTGTCGATCTTTGGAACTTGCACTGACTGGGGAACTTGAACTGCCTGGGCAAAAGTATACTGGCCAATGCGTTTGTAACCCGGAAACCCTTTCTCATACTCGTAAGCTGTGATGTAATCGCCGTTGCCGTCCGTATATAGGACGAAAGGTTCGTAGAAACCGCGCGCCTTGCACTGCTCACATTGGCAGATGGACTGGATATAACCGACCCGACCAGTAGCATCTTCAACATAGTCCCCGACACGAAAATCATACTTCATCAAAAATTCCCCCTTTAATTCAAAAAATCATCTGACACAAAGAAAACCCGCACTGGAACGCCGCGCCGGTCAGCAGCAGCATCAGAAACGCCAGCGCGCCCTTGTCCCATTCTTTGCAGATGCCGTAACAGGCCCACCCGTAAAGACAGATCGGAATAAATAGCAGAATCGCCAGTTTAGCCATTTTTATTTCCTGCTCCCATCTCCGGCCGCGCCAGAGGCCGATACACTGTCTGAATATCATTCTTCCATGGCGTCAGCCAAACGCACCACATCACGTCCATCAGCGGACTTCCCTTCTCTCCGGGCATCCGCTTCTTGAAAAAGAAATCCGGGCGCCACGTCAGCGGCAGAATGTAACTGGGCGGGATCTCGTCAAACAGCTTCCGCCGGCACGTTGCGTTCCAATACTGCGACTTGAGAAGGAACGCAAAAGGCTTGCCCAGCTCCGCTGCTCTGCGGATAAATGCCTCTGCCAGCGAGAAAGGCGGGTTCGTGATGATCCAATCCGCCGCGTCAATGCTGGACTTCAAGAAGTCCGTCCCATCCAGAATGTCCGTTGCATAGACGGTCTCAAAGTAGGTCTGAAGCACACCGGCCATATCGCCCTCTCCCGTTGCCGGTTCCCACACGGACGTTGTGTGCGGAAGATTCAAAAAGCGCATAAGCGCCACCGTCACATCCGGCGGCGTGGGATAGAAGTCTGACTGACTCCGCCCATACGCACTGTTCCCGCCAGCTATCCTGCTTGCATTCAAGCTGTCCATATTCAACCTCCCGTAAACAAACTGATCTGCGCCGTGTGTTCCTCAAAGCGCTTTTCCTGCGCCTGAAAATAGTGAGGGTCGATCTCACACCCAACAAAATCAAAGCCAAGATCATAGGCGGCTATGCGGCTGCTGCCGCTGCCTAAGTGGGTGTCCAGTATCTTGTCCCCCGGCTTTGCGTACTTCTGCAAAATCCATGTATATAACGCCACCGGTTTCTGCGTCGGGTGGATGCGCTTCTCGTTCAGCGACTTATTACCTTGCTGGACTGTCCCCTCTGCAATACTCTTTCCCTGCATCATGCCGCGCCACATAAACCGGAATATGTCGGTTCTCAAATTCAAAGAGTTAAACGCAATTTCAGCCCCAGACTGATCGGCCCCGTCATTGCACTTGTCCCACACGATCGCTCCGCCGCGAGGAAGAACAAAATAGTTTGCTCCCCAGATGATCTGATTCTTGCTGACCCGGAAAAGCTCCGCAAAGTACCGCTCATCCGCAGGGAAACGGTCGAAGTCAGTCTTTTCGTAGCCACCGTCCTTAACGTAAAGCCTCGCCCCGTTCTTTTGTGTAACATAGTGGTTCCGGTCCTTACCGCCATCTTCTCCGATTCCATAAGGAGGGTCTACCACAGCCAGATCAAACACCTTGTCCTGCAGCGTCCGCATATACTCCATGCAGTCCATGTTATAGGCTACGTTCAATCCTTTTTCCCTCCCTTGATAACAGTAAATGCCATGCGGCGCTTGACCGCCACACGAGCCTCCTTCTGCTTCATCTGTTCCAGATACTCTTTATGCTTTGCCGGTAGGCGAAATTTTTCGCACGATTTTCGCCATTGGCTCCGCTTCGTATAGTCCCCATCGAACCACTTGCACTCATCACAGCAATAGCAGACGTCCTCTACGTCCTTGATCTCTCCCGGCGTGAAGTATGCGCTGAATAACTCGCAGTTATAGAGACAGTTGTTGCAGACACACCCATAACAGCTCATTCAATGCCCTCCAACCGCGCAATCATGCGAAGCCGCTGAATAAAACCGTCAGTCGTAAACAACGTGCAATACGGCGCAACTGCCTCCAAGACATCAGCACAGTTCTCCAAGGACATCGGGTACTGCTCCACAATTTGAGCGATACGTTGGGCTGCCGACGTATCAAACGTAAATTCTTTCAAATATTCCAGCATAAAATTACCCTTTCATCTACGTCCCAAGGCCAATTTCCGTGATCGTCATTTCGGTGACAGTTTCTGTTTTATCGAAAATCACATCTTCGCACGTTCCACCAAACCGTAAAAATCCATTTACCTCAACGAAGCCTTCCGGGTCCCACTTGATAGACTTGACAATACCAATCGTTTTAGGAGTACCGTCTGCCTGAAACTGAATGACCGGGACGTTCATATCCCCCTTGCAGGAATTTTTAATGGCATCAATCGTATAAACAACACCGTTCAAATCCCGGAAGCGTGGGCCGTGGTCGCAACCACCTTTATCGTAATTCTCAGAAACAGGAAATCTCGCGTGAAATTCAACTGGTGTACATCTCATAAATCATTCCTCCTATCTTTAGCATAGCAACCCCCTCCAATAGGGTTTTTGCATGTCTGCTTCACCTACCGCCTACCAGCACGTCACCTACCGACCGCCTGCGCCCCGCCCGCGCCGCGCAACCTAAGTACGTATTCCCCACATAAGCGAAGCGTTTTTATAAAAATTTTTTTGGACCCCTTTTTGACTTTTTCGTTTTTTGCCTCCGGTTTTCTAAACCGCCCCCCTATATCGGGAGAAAAGGACACGGGTGTGAGAACATGGGAGGAGGGGGAAGAGTTGTGGAGAGATTCTGCGCCGATCCGGTGGCCAGGTCTGTAAACCACCCCCCACCCAGCCGGGGCCGTGGTCAGCTGGTCAGCTGGTCAGCCGGTGCCATTGGAGGGGAAGCGGGGCCGCTGGGCAGGTCTCGGAAAGGGTGAAAAGCTGTTGCAAATGCCCTAACTGTTGCCATAATAAGCAATTATGGCAACAGTTACCGCCTTTTTTGGTGGTAAATGCAACAACAGCCCATGCCACCCTTGTGCAACCTGACGAAAGACGGCGGGAGCCGTGGCCGCGGTCGGTTCTCTGGTCCTCGGTGCCGGTGTCCGGGTCAGTCCTCCGATGGTCGGCGGCTGGCCCGCTGACGGTTCCCGGTCTGGCATGGTCAGCGGTGGCCGTGGAGGTCGGGCCGATGCAATCAGCCGGAACAGACCCCCGGCGGTGACTCCTCCACCCCTTCCCCCTTTTCCCTTGTCCATTGCTTCCGGTCCTGCGGGAGTGCTCCGCGCTTTTCTTCATCCGGGTAAAGCGTCCGGGGGTTCTATGGGGTACGTTTTAGAGTACTATAATAGACCGCGCCCGCAATAAACGCGCCTGCGCGCATAGGGGTTAAAAATAGCCGCCTGGGGCGGCGTAGGGTGCAAGCGGCTGCGCGGCGTGGGTCTGTGGTGCGGTGCTGGGCGGTATTGCTCAGAGGGCACGAGAAAAGCCCGCGGGGGCATTCCCTGCGGGCTGGTGGTGGCGGGTGGTATTAGGTTAAAAACAACTCGCCGTTGATCTCAAGGCTGACGGCCTCTTGTTTCATTTCGCGCTTGATCTTCCGACAAATAGCGACGATCTCGGCGCCGTGGCGCTCGATGTCCTCCGCTGCGGCGTTGCTGTAAACGATGGTGATGGCCTCGCCCACGAGTCCGGCGGACTGGCTCACCCAGTAGCCGCGGGCCTCGGTGGCGGTGGCTCCGCCAAACATGGCGGATAGCTTTGCGGCGACTTCCTCCACCTGCTGCCGGTTGTCGGTGGGGTGGTCGGTGTCGGTGGTGCTGGGCACGTAGATAGCCACGCGGGAGTTGAGGCGGACGACGCCGGGGATCGTATCGAAAAAGCTCTTTTTCATTTCGTGTTCCTCCTAAAATATGTTCGTGGTTGGTGGTGTTGTGCTGTTCTTTATGATCCTATTATATATAATTCTGTAATTATATCAAGGTTCAAAATAACCAATAATTCTGTAATTATATTGTTGAAATTGTATATTTACAGAATTATATATAGGGTGGTAAAATATTGACAGTAAAGGAGGCGGAAACGTGGACGGACTAACGGTTATCATCAAGAAGCAGCCGCAAAAATATTTAGACAAGCTGCCGGAGCCTGAACGGGGCCGGGTAGCGGCGGCGGTGGCCGGATTATCAACCCTTTCCGGCGATATTGTCCCCTTGCGGGGTGCTGGCTCTCGCATGTACCGGTTGAAAATCTATCATTACCGGGCAATTTTTCAGATCGACACGGACAAAGAAACCGTTACTGTAAAAGAGATCAATACACGCGGAGACATATACTAAAACAGAACCAGAAGCCGAATAAAGAAGCAGAAAAAGCAGCATAAACAATCGTATTGGGGCATTGAAAGGAGCATATAACATGAACGAAGCATTACGCGCACGACTGGCAGAAATTGACGCCCAGCCCGCCGAAAATCTCACCCGGGGAGCTGCGGCCAGCCTTGCCGCCGCGGAAGCTATGGACGACGGAACCTCCGAAAATATAACCGACTATATCGAGCGGAAAACCAAAACCACAAAAGCCCAGCAAGCAGCCGTTCGCAAGTATGTAAAAAAGACTTATGACAGAATGGATCTTGTTTTACCGAAAGGGCAAAAAGCCGTTATAAAGACTTGCGCGGCTTCCTTGGGGGAAACGGCGAACGCTTTTGTAAACCGCGCGATTTCTGACGCCCTGGCAAAATATCAAGTTTGACCCCATCAACCACAAAACGCAGAACAGCGACCCGGAAAAACTCCGGGCCGCTGCTTTTTTTATTCTGTTTCTGTGGCTGCTTCCGTTTTTTCGCTGCCCCGATCCCGCTGGATCTGTTCCAGCGCTGCCCGGTTGAAAAATGCGTTTACACTTTCCCCCATGGCGGCCGCGTGGGTCTTGATCGTATCTTTTGCGCCTTTAGGCAGTGCAATAGAAATCCGGTCCAGGTTTTCCGCGTCCCACTTTCTATTTCCGAGTTTGCGCGCTTCCGTGTATTTTTGCGGTGCCGTAGCTATCACCCCCTATTTACTATCATAATATCACTTGTCAAGTGTTTTTAACAAGTGAATAAAGCGTACAAGAATTCACTTAATAAGTTGTAACTTTTGCCGATTGTTTTTCACTTGTTAAGTGCTATAATATACTTAACAAGTGAAGCATACAACACACCGACAGGAGGCCGCAATCATGAGTTTTCACCTTTTCATTCTTATTCTGGGCGCTGCCACTTTTGCCCGCCTGATGTTCCGCATGGTGGATCTCATCGAGGCCCGCCGCTAAATCAAAATCAAGGAGGATCGCCAAATGATCACCTACACCGAAACTGTTTTCAATATGGAAGCCCGCAAGGTTGAACCGGTGGCCCGCTGGGCCGTCGAGATCACCGCCGCGGACCTGCTGACCGTCACCCGGAACGGCGAACAGAAAACCGTTAAAATCGTTCCGGACTCTGGTTTTGTGTATTCCCTGAAAAAAACCTATATCCGCGCCGCTGATGGTGCGGAGGGCCTTTATAAGGCGCTGGAACGCTGGGCCGCTGAGCCTGCCCCGTCTTGTTTCTTGAACAAGGTTCTACGCTGGGCGTTTTTCGACTGCAAGCCCGCCAAAATCAAAACCAACTAAAAGGAGGATCACCCCATGAAAAATTACCAGACCCGCAAAGCCGCCGCCCGTGATGCGGCGATCATGGCCCAGCAGGAAGCCGCCGAACAGCCGCAGAGCTACGGAGAAATTGCAGAGACCGCCGACCGCCTGGAACGGCTGGCCCGCCGTTTCGGTCTCCTGCGGGATTTCCGGGAAAACGGCATTATCTGAACAGAAAAGGAGGATTACCCCATGTTTAACAGTCTTTACCATGCCGAGATTGGAGGCGGCTACACCCTCCGCCGGAAAGTCATCATCAACGCCGCGGACCTGCGGCCCCTGGGCGGTCAAATTGAGGTGGCCGCCATCATCGAGAACGGCGACGAGCTGAACAGCACCACAGCTACAACGGAGGCCGCCGCGCTGACCGCGTTTCATTCCATGATCCAGCAGTACGCCGAACCCCTGCAAAAAGCTGTGGACGCTGCCGGACTGGTTCCGGGCCGGAAATATACCCTTGTGTATCTCTCCGAGTTCGGTTTCCCCATCGCGGAGAAAATCACCTTTCACGGCTGCACCCTCACCACCTACGCCCAGCACGCCGACGTTGTGCGCCTGACCTACACCCCATACCGTAAGCGCACCACCCGCGGCCGGCTGTTTCTCGGTTCTTCCTCCCTGCTGATCTTCAACGGCTGGCAGGATCTCCCAGAACAGGCAACCCACGAAACCCTGAAGGAGGACGAGAACGTCAAGATCACCCGCAGTAAATACGGCTGCTTTTCCGCCTCCTATATCGAGGACGCCGCCGCCCTGCTGAAGGACCCGGTTATGATCTTCAAAAGCTACCAGACCGGCGCCAACGGCCAGCGCTACGCCTAAACAGCAGCACCCGGACACCTTGGAGCCGCCGCACCGATAAAAGCGACGGCACCCCAGAAAGCCAAAATCTACACATTCAAAACACAATTTCAGGAGGTTTTACCATGAACGACAAGAACAACCGCCCCATGAAAACCGGCGACGTGGTGGAGATCACCGGCGCATACTTCAAGAATGACAACGGCCTTTACTTCGTCGAGCACACCCCCGGCGATCCGAATTGGAGCGGCCGGGATCACTGCCTCCGGCGCATCAAGCGCAACGGCGAACTCAGCACCGCAAAGGATAACATTTGCTTCTGGCCCATTTCCGCCTTTGTGAACAGCCGGGACAAGCGGGCCGCTGCGAACCAGTGGAACCGGGAGCACGCGGAAATCGAAATCAAGACCTTCCCCCACACAGAACACATTGCCGCCTATTTTGCAAGCGAGGCGGACAGCTTGGACGTGACGATCAAGCGCTATACATGGGACTTTGGCGAGGACTGCCAGACCGTCAAGGATACGAAAGAAACGCAAGCCTTTTACCGCTCCGTTGCTGACGGCCTGCGGACTGAACAGCCCACCGCCGCCACCGCACAGACCAGCGCAGCAGCCACCGAACAGCCCGAACAGCAGCCCCCCGCCACCGGCACAGGCGCAGAAGCGCCCGCGGAACAGCCGGAGGCCACCACCGCAGAACAGGCAGAACAGGCAGAACAGCCCACCCCGGAAAATCGGCCTGAAACGGTCCCGCCTTATGGTTCCATCGACGAGGAAACCGCCCGGAACGCCCACTATTGCATCCACATGGGCGACTACAAACCCGGCAGCGCCACGGCCAGTTATCGAAATTCCGTGAACAAAGCCGCCCAGATGGTAGAACAGCAGAAGGCCCGCGTCAGCACTTTTTACCATGACAAGCTGGACGCCCTGCTGAACAGCTACGCCCGCCGCCTTGCCCAGTGGACGAACGATTACAACCGCAACCAGGCCAGCTATCCCAGCCAGTTTATCGCCGGGGCGGGCAACTTTAATATGCGCAAGCATAACCGCCAAATGTCCCGTGAGGACTCTCTGTGGGAGGAATACCGGCAGATTGAGGCGATTCTGGACAAGATCCGCAGCGTCGGCACAGGCCCGGTAGACCTGGCCGACCCTCACGCCCGCGAAATGCTCACCGAGCGTCTGAACAGCCAACGCCAAATGCTGAAGGATGCCAAGGCCGCAAACGCCTACTATCGCAAGCATAAGACCCTTGCCGGCTGCCCCGGCTTTACGGCTAAACAGGTCGCGAACCTCACCGACCTGAACAGCTTTGATATTCGCGTTTACGGTTCCCCATTCCCCGCTTACGAGCTGGCCAGCATCCGGGGCAAGATTGAGCGGACAGAACAGCGCCTCGCGGAGCTTGACCGCAGAGAACAGCAGGCCGCCGAGCCCCAGACCGGCACCGCCTTTGACGGCGGCCAGATCGTCCGCAATATCGATTTGAACAGACTGCAGATTCTCTTTGACGCCATCCCCGACGCCGACACCCGCGCCGCACTGAAGCAGAACGGCTTCCGCTGGTCTCCGAAAAATCAGGCATGGCAGCGCCAGCTCACCGACAACGCCGAACGCGCCGCCCGTCAGGTCCTCCGCCTTGCCTGAACAGCGGCAAAAACCCCCTTGGCCCACCCTGCTACAATGAAATTAAAGACGAACAACCCGCCCCGGAGGTCACGAGGGCAGAAAGGACAACCCCATGTTTACGGTTTACTTTAAAGGCCCCAGAGACAAACAGCATAAGCCCATGAGCCTGAACACCGGCGAGCTGTTTAATCGCCTCGTTTATGCGCCCGTCTACAAGGACGATCTTCTCCCCGCCGTGAAGTCATGGATCGACCTGAACAAGAAGAACGCCCCGGATTGTTCGATCCAGTGCCGCGTCCCAGGCACATCGAAAATCCTATACGCCTGAACAGCCGCGCAGAAAGGAGCGCAACCATGAAAACCGCCGGATATTGGGAGTGCAGAAAAGAGATCATCGCCGCGCGCCTTCCCACCCCGCACAAGTACGAGCCGTTCACCGAGCTTTTTGACGTGGACAAGCTCGACGCCATCCGCGACAAATACGGCGTTGACCTTTACCGCGAGTGCTACGCAGACGTAGCCCGCGAGGTCATGGTTGCCGCAAGAAATGAACAGAAAGGAGCACTTACACATGCTGAACACTGAACAGACCCTCACCCGCGTTTTGCAGATCGTCCACGCGCTGGACGAGGACGAAGCCGCCATTTATAACGCTGTCAGCAAGAACCCCTATGAATGGGAAAAAGCCGTCGGCCCAATTCCCCAGCTGTATTTCTTAGAACAGGATCTCCGCCGCACGTTGGTAGAGGAAGCTGCCGCCAAGTCCGGCAACCGTTCCGCCTTTACCGCTGCCCGCCGCATCTGCGACGCAGCCGTGGCCAGAAACAGCCACCGCACCGCTTCACAGGGGTTCTGGATCGACGAAGAAGGCAAGCAGTGCGTCTGCGACGGATACCGCGGCTTCCGCCTGAACAGCCCCATGGAGCTGACCGCCGCGCCGGAACTCAGCGCCGACGGTTCCCGGTTTAACCTGGCGCAGGTCATCGCCCCCATCCGCAAGAACACCCTGCGCCTCACCCTTCCCACTGTGGCGGAGGTTCGGGCGCAAATCAAAACGGACCGCGCGGAATGGGCCGCTAAACGCCGCCGCAAGGGCGAGACCTTCAAAGCCAGTTATGATTTCGGCCCCGGCCTCCCCAGCGTCGATGCCAACTATCTGATCGACTTCCTTCAGCTGTTCCCGGACGGCGAAGCGTTCACCTCTGAACAGAAGCCCTATATCACCCCCATCTATTTCCGGTCCGCCGACGGCGAGGGCATCCTCTGCCCCGTCCGCAAGCCCGCCAAAGCCGCCGCCTGAACAGCGGCGCAGAAAGGAGAAACACTTGGAGTATAAAGCCATGAAGTACAACGCATTGATTGACGATCTTGTTTCGCTTGCCGAAGAGTCGCATGATTTCCGTGAGTCTATCGTCTGCACGAAGGCGTCAACAACCATCAGGCATCTTTTCAACGAAAACGAACGGCTTACGATGGAGCTGAAGCACATGGAAGAAGCCGCCGCAAGCCCCAAACCTGAAATTTTCAGTCTGCAAGATTTCATTCGTGCGAACCTCGTTCCCCCGAAGCAGCAGGTATATATATGCGAACACGCCGGTGAACAATACTTAAAAATGGCTTGGATCGGCCCGTTTTGCGCGATTCCAGATTCTTATTCTCACCGCACCGTGGAACGGGTTTTTATTCCAATCACCGAAGCGCCGCTGTATTGTTTTTGTAACCTTTGCTTTGCCTTAGCCCCGGAATCCTAAAGCCCCTATCCCCAACAACATTTGATTTTTACAGGAGGATGAATCCCAGTGAAGTATAAATACTTGATTGAAACCTATTCCGAGTTTGACCGTCTGACGGTGCGTTCCGCCGGGCCGAACATGAACGCCATTTTTGACAAGCTGCTCCGGATCACCACAAAGCTCACGGAGAACTGCGCCGGTGACATTCTCAGTCTGTTCCCGGCTGTTCAAAAAGCACTGGATAACGGCGTTCCTTTCGATGCTGCGGTCATGTTTGGGGAAAGCGGTGTTCAGTGGAAAGAAATTGATGCGGCCGATACGGTCACAATGGACTTCCACACTCGCTATCTGCAGGTCTGGTGTCTGAATATTCCCGGCGGATTTGATGCCGGGGCGGAAGCCAGCCTGGAACGTGTTGTCCTTGTGTATCGAAACCAGCAAAGCACAGAAACGGTCGGTTGTCCATATATCTAAATACGGAATCCTGAATGTCAAAAACCCCCTTGGAGGGGTATCGTATAATAAAATCAAGGGCGAGATAGACGCCGCCCTTGCTTTCCATCTTTCTATCTTCCCTCACGCACGGCGGCTGTCGGCCTACCCAACGGCAGCCGCCAAACTCCAAACAGCATGGGCGAAAATCGTGCGGACACGGCGCAGACTCACACCCTGCGCGAACAGGGTTTTTGGCTTGTCCTCTGTTCTCCCGGTTCAACTCCGGTTTCGCTCACCAGCGGCGCGGATGCCGCACGTAGTATTCTCCTACCTTCCAAGCGTGGCCCGTAAGTACACGCTCGCCGTTCTCGGAGCGGTGCCCCGGTGCAACCCCGGCAGGGCATATGCGGATATAGTTCATCGGTAGAACGGCGGCTTCCCAAGCCGCGAAGGTGGGTTCGATTCCCATTATCCGCTCCAAGGGTGCACGAGCAGCGCCCTGCATGGATCGCAAAGCCTCCTGAATGTGTATGACAGCCCGGAAAGACGGGCCGCCACATCACCAGCCATGGCGCAAACAAGGCGGGATCATGCAGACGTCCCACCGGTACTTTTGTCCTTTCCTCCGGGAGTTGGGGGCCTCTCCAACCGTCTGCACCATGCCCGCCCACATAAGAGGTAGTTACTCTATAAACCGTAGTGGGAATGAAACCTCCATATCTGGCAGTGGAGTCGGCGGGTTGATACAGCCGCTATCGGGACGGTATTCTCGGAGAATCTGAGCAACCTGACAGCCCGGAAAGACGGGCAAACATAGGGGCGAATGTTCCAAGGCTGGCGAGGCGGTCTCCAAAACCGCTTGGGTGGGTTCGATTCCCAACCGTCCCTGCCAACTCTAAACGGAGTCACCAACGGAGTATAAACAAGTGGGGTAACCGTGGAAACCGGAGATATGCGGCATAGGTGCCCCGTAAGGGGAGACCACAGCGAGTGACGCCGAATGATGGCCGAAGCGCTAAAGCAGGGCAGGACTGCAATGCCGTACCATCCCGGCCAGCGGGCGAGGAAGCGTAAAAAGCTAAGTATTAGGCGGCTGGTATAATTGCCAAGTTCCTGATGGCTGGTAGGAAGACGCAGCGCAGCTGGGAGCCTGTGTAAAAAAAATACAGGGGTGTAGCCAAGCGGTAAGGCAAGGGACTTTGACTCCCTCACGCGCTGGTCCGAATCCAGCCATCCCTGCCATTGAAATTTTAGGAAAGGAGGATGTCCCATGAACAAGACTGAACTGATCGCCGCCGTGGCGGAGCGTTCCGGCCACACCAAGCACGATACCGCCATCATGATGGATACCGTGTTCACCGTCATTGAGGAATCCCTGCTCAACGGCAGCGAGGTCAAAGTCCCCGGCTTTGGCAAATTCGCCGTGAAGCACCGGGAAGCACGGGTGGGGAAAGACCCCCGCACCGGCGAGGAAAAGGAATTTCCCGCCAAGACGGTTGCGGTGTTCCGCCCCGCAAAGCCCCTGAAGGACGCCCTGAACGGATGATACCCCCCATTTCGTAAATCACCCACAAAAGCCCTGTAAGCGCCCCTTGAGTTTCGTGGGGTAGTTTTTAGCCCCTCGCCTCTCTCTTATCTCTCAGGCCGCTTGTGGGGCCGTCAGCGCAAGAATTTTAATCAAGACCATACTCATACCGAAAAAGGGGGAACGGTTTCCGTTTTGGAAAAGGTTCCTCCCTTTTTTATCTCGACATTCCATGCAAAAGCGCCTATAATTTCCCCATAAAAAGGAATTACACACCTGAAGGAGATTTTTACGATGAAGATCATGAACCCCGCCGCCATGAACCGATACAATGCCCTGCGGGAGGCCGCCGGTAAGATCGACCGTCTGGTCCCCCAGGTCCGCTTGCTGGACCAGCCGCCTCATGAGAACCGGGAGAACGCCTCCGTTGCGCTGGAATTCCCCACTCCCCTTGTGGTTCTTAATTCCACCATCCGTCAGGCGCTGTCCTTCCTGTTCTGCCAGTGCGACACCGTGCAGACGGACAAGACCGACCGGGGCATCTGCTTTACCTTTACCGTCTCTAAAATCTGGATCACGGAGGAAACCACATGAACTTGAAAACCAATGTCACCCGCCGGGACTTCGCCTTCAGCGTCACCGCCGAGACCAAGGCGGGAGAGCTGCGGATGTTCGATCATACCGTTGACGCCGAAAGCGAGGAATCCGCCCGTCTGCTCCTGATCTCCTATCTGGAAAGCCGGGGAATGGAGCTGGTAGACGCCCGCCTCACCGGCGCGGAATAACGAGGTGCACGGAATGAGTAATCAAAACGCCGACATGAAAGCACTGGCCGATAACTTCTGGAATAACTACTTTCGACCCAAAGTGGCGGATGCTACCCGCTCCTGCCTCCGTCTGGAAAAAGCCACCGTAAAAACCGCCCCCAGCGGCGGCACCGTGGCCGTCCAGTTTCCCTTTGACGAAGCCGTTCTAAATCTGCCCTACGCCTCGTCCCTCTCCGGTCTCACTGCCGGACAGTCCGTCTGGGTGGGCATCCCCTACTCCGACCTCTCCAACGGCGTTGTGATGTTCGACGCCACCTTTCAGAACCTTTAAGCAAACAAATCAGCAAACAATCAGCAAAGTCTAAGCAAGATTTAAGCAAGTTGTAAGCAAGTTAAAAAGCAAAGCCGCCCACCACAAAAGGAGGCCATACCTATGCCCAACACCTACTATTTCGACGCGGCGGCCCACGAACCGCCTTCCCCTGCCGCAGTCAAGGCGTTCACCCGCGCCCTGCCCCTCGGAAACCCCAGCGCCCTTCACGCCTGCGGCGTTGCCGCAAAGATCGCCTTGGAGGAAGCCCGCGCCTCCATCGCCCAGGATCTGAACTGTCTCCCGGAGGAAGTCTACTTCACCAGCGGAGCAACGGAAGCCTGCAACTGGATGATGAAAAGCCTGAGCGCCTACACCGGCAAGCTGACATTCCCACGCAGTTACGAGCACCACGCCGTTCTGGAATATCCCCCCGTGGATCACCCCCACCGCACGGACCGCTCCGGCCTCACCCACATGATGGCCAACAATGAGACCGGTGAGATTTTCGACATCCACTCCATTCGGCGTAACGCCCACAACGCTTTGTTCGCCTGCGACGCGACGGCGGCTGTGGGCCAGATTCCCGTGGACTTCAAGGCTCTTGGCGTGGACTATCTGGCCTTCGGCGCGCACAAGTTCGGCGGCATCTCCGGCATCGGCTGTCTGATCGTCAAGAAAGACACGCCCCTGATTTCCATGATCCGCGGCGGAGGTCAGGAATGGGGCAAGCGCGGCGGCACCGAAAGCGTGGCCCTCGCCTCCGCTATGGCAGCGGCCCTCCATGACCGCATGGGCAACATGTTCTCCGACATGAAGCGGATCGCCCGTTGCCGGGACCTGCTCATTACCTATCTGGTGAGATTTGTCCCGGATACCTATGTCAACGGCCCCTATACCCCCGGTGACGTGGTTCTCCGTCTCCCCGGCAACGCCAATCTCTCCTTCCTTGGCGTGGAATCTCAGGCACTTGTCATGGCCCTGTCTGCGGAGGGCGTGTACGCTTCCTCCGGCTCCGCCTGCACCAGCGGGGAAGCAGACGGCAGCTATGTCCTCCGGGCCATGGGCTACCCCGCCAGCCGCGCCCGCTCCGCCGTCCGTTTCACTCTCCCCTATACCGTCACCGAGGATGATGTGCTGGGTGCCGTCCCTCTGATCGTCAGCGCCGTGGAAAATCTCCGCCGCCTGACCCCTACCCCCTGAACGCGGGGCCAGACCGTAACGCTTGACTTCTGCTTCAAAATGCGATATGGTCAAACCATCAGGAATTTGGGAGGTTTTTGATATGGCACTGATAAAATGCACCGAATGTGGCAAAGAGTTCAGTGATAAGGCGTCCGCTTGCCCTAACTGCGGCTGCCCTACAAAGGATGTTTTGTCCGAACTGGCCCGGTCTCAGGAAACGCTGGAAGCAGAGCCGAAAACCGCAGAACCTCCTGCACCTGAAACACCAACCACACCTGTGGAATCCGCTCCACAGTCTACGCCAAGTGAAATGATTCGGCCTGCTACGGGAAATGACGATACAGAAAAGCCTTGTGGGGAAAAGAAAGGTCATAATATTGTTCAAATGCTTGTCGGCCTTTTTATCTGCTTTGCCATCCTTTGTGCTGGTTTTTTCGTATTCTCTAAGAAAACAAATAAAAATCTTCAAGATACGCATACGCAAACAAAAACGAGCGATACTTACCATTCTTCAGGAAACTCCTCCACCTCGTCCAGCTCTTATACGAAAAAGACGGACACGAACACCGCCCGCCATTCGGATGATGACGCTTTTTACTGTGCACAGTTGATTGTAGAGGACTATCTGAAAGCGCCGTCCACCGCAAAATTCTGCAAGCTATCGGACGCCACCGTTACCCATTTGGGAAACGGCGAGTATATGGTCACAGGCTGGGTGGATGCGGAAAACTCCTATGGAGCCATGATCCGCAGTGATTTTATTGTCACCTATACCGCCACCGAAAAAGGCTTTAAAAACGGGAACGCCATTATCGGATAACGATTGAAAAAGACCGCCTTTCCGGGCGGTCTTTTCATTTAGTTGTCCCAAAAATCGCAAAAATCAAAAAGAGAATTACCGCCCCAATAGCGGATACAATATTTTTCTCCACTCGTTCGTAGTCAATGGGTTTTTCCGGTTCCCCTTGCGTTGTTTCCCGCGCCCTCATTGCTTTCTGTTTTTGTTTGTTTCGCCAGTACCGGTTAAACTCACGCTTCGCATTGTTTCGGAACCGCTGTCCCCTTGCCATAAAACCGACCCCCTAATCCATCAACTCTCAGAATTTTCTTCTCGCTTTTTAAAAATCAGCCAAACCATGCTCCCCACTGTCCCTAAAAAAAGCAGATCCGCCCATCTGGAATATTGATATGTCTGAAAAATTCCCATTTGCACGTTTTTCAAATTCGGTTTTTCCACGGTAATGTCGGCGTCTGTCGGCTCCTTTGGACGCTCCGGCTTGACCGGCTCTGCCATGGTTATCTGTGGCGGCGAATAAACCGGTTTCACGGGCTTTTCCGGCAGCTCCGGCAGTTTACTTTCGTCGATCTCAACCGTGTATTTATGGGGCTTAAACGTATAAGTATATGTGAAATTTGCGGAATTTCCAGCGTAACGCCCTCGGTTTTCATAAACGCTGAACGTTTGGCTCACGGAAAAACCGTCCCGGAAATCTGCCTCTCGCATGGTGTAATTTGTCTTGGAAGACCCGACATCCGGATAACTGTCCCGCTCGACGCGGAGCGTGGAGCATTTTGCCGTACCGCCCAGCTTCAGCGTCACGGAACCTCTGTACCAGATTTCCGTCCCATTGACCTGTGTTGTTTCGCTCCATTCATGCCCTACATGGTTGTTCCAGTTTGTGATCCCAAATACATCCACGTCAAACGCAAGCCCGCGCCTGAAAATATCCCGTTCAGCCGCCTCCACCATTTTTCGCGTCGTGTCTGCCCGTTTGCGGACAGCGGAATTATATTCCAGGTTCTTTTTTTCGTAAGCCGATTTCCTTTCGGCAAAAGCCGCGTCGTATTCGGCGGTTTTTTCCGTGACCGCCTGAACCTCTTTCTGGTAAGCCGAGGAATCGCTCTTATATTGTGCCATATCCGCCTTGTATTGCTCCATGTCCGCCTGATACTGCGCTTGCAGCCTGTCCATATCCGTCGCGCAAGCGGCTTCATATTGCGCTGTAAGGCGTTTGCAATAGTTTTTCTCCGCATTCCCCGCAAACAACAATCCGATCAAAATAAACGCGGAAAGCACGGTCATCGCCGCGACGCCGTTCCGATTCATTTGCTCCATATCCCCATTTAGTCTTTTCTCCGAATTAGCTCTTGACTTTTTGGGCTACATGATTTATACTCTATTTATGGGCTACAAGAAGTGAGGTGAAATCATGAGTCCAAGAACCGGACGCCCCAGAGCGGAAAATCCAAAATCCAATCCCCTTCATGTCCGCCTTGATGATCAGACCCTTTCCGTGCTTGACCGTTATTGCGAACGTCACGGGAAAAAACGCACCGAAGGGATCAGGGATGGGATCATGCTGCTTTCCGGCAAATAGAAGAATAACGGCGTACTGTCAATTTCTTGGCGGAAATCAGTACACCGTTATCGTCACAACCTTTCGGAAGTGTGTAAATATTCTACTACACTTCTTTCGGAAGGTCAACCCCATTATGCCCATCGACAGCGAAAAAACCTCGTAAAACCTGTCAAAAACCCCCTTGGAGGGCTGTGGAATAATGGAAGTATCAAGACCATTTGAAAGGAGTTTTATTTATGCAAGAATTGACCACCATCAACAACACCGAAATTCTCGTCAAGGAATTTTCCGGTCAGCGGGTCGTCACCTTCAAGGAGATCGACGCTGTGCATGGCAGACCGGACGGGACGGCCCGCAAGCGGTTCAACGATAACCGCGAACACTTTATCGAGGGCGAAGATTACTTCAAAATAACGCCGTCCGAATTTCGGACGGCGATTGGCGAGATGGATGCCCGTCAGCAGAATGACGTTACCCTCATTACAGAATCCGGCTATCTCATGTTGGTGAAGTCCTTCACCGATGATCTGGCGTGGAAAGTCCAGCGGGAACTCGTCAAGGGCTATTTCCGGTCGAAATCTACGCAGTCCCAGCCGCTTACCCCAGCCCAGCAGCTTTTAGCGCAAGCCAGCCTCCTTGTGGAACAGGAACAGCGCATTTCCGCCATGGAGACCCGGCAAGACGAACTGGACTTAAAGGTTCAGCGCAATTCTGATACAATGGATAAGGTCACAGCCGCCTATGTCGCTCCCATTTCCTCCGGCGATAACTGGCAGGAGAGTGCCAACCACACCATCAACGCCCTGGTCGAGCATTTCTGTCTCAACCACCAGATGTTCCGCCGGGAACTCTATGAGGAACTGGAACGTGAATCCGGCTGCGATCTCCAACAGCGTTTGACCCGGCTGAAAAACCGCATGAAAGCGGCGGGCGCTACCGTCACGCAATGCAGAGCCGTCACGAAACTTACCATCATTTCTCAGGATAAAAAGCTCCGTTCTATCTTCATCGGCATTCTGCGCCGCCGGACGCTGGAATTTACCGCCGCCAAAAACGCTTGACCTTTCTATATTTTTACACACATTCAGGAGGAAACATCCATGCTGACCATCAAAGAACTTCTGCCCCTGTTTCAACTTGGCCCTAATGATGAGGACGACCGCTGCGAAAAACTCTGCGTGTCCGCCAACGGCCTTACTACCAACATCAACCCCAATAACAAACTGGATATAGCCGCCTACGGAGATTTCATCGTGGACTATATCTATGTGGATAAATACGGCGTGGAAATCGCCATCAAAGCGGAGTTTTGCAAGGCCGGGGCTTGACCGCCCCCGCCCCCTCCGAATTTTAGGAAAGGACTGATTTTATGGGAAGAACCTCTGCGCAGGAGCGCCGGGTCATGTCGGCCTTAGATAGCTGGCTCCGCAACGTGCAGGCCAGCGGCGCGGCGGAGCGAACCGTCACCGCCTACGCCGCCGTCACAAACAGCTTCTATTCCTTCCTCGTGGAAAGCGGTCTTTCCACCGAGGAACCCACCTTCACCACTATGCAAGCCTACCGGGACCACCTCTTTGACCGGGGCCTCTCCCCTGTCTCCGTCCGGTATCATCTGGTGGTCCTCCGCTCCTTCTTCACCTACGCCAGCTCCCCGGAACTGGGTGAGGATCGCTTTTATGAGCAAAACCCTGTTTCCCTCTACCTGATGCCCTCCCTCCGCAAATTGGGAAAGCGCCCCTATGACGTGCTGCTCACCGATGAGCAGGTCTGCAAGCTCTGGCGGGATTCTCCCGTCCGCACCACCCACCCGGAGAACTGGCCCCGGAATTACGCCATCGTGATCTTGCTGCTGACCACCGAACTGCGCAACGCCGAACTGCGGGCCTTGACCCCGGCGGACATCGACTTGGAGGAAGCCGCCCTCCGCGTGGAACACGGCAAGGGCGATAAATTCCGGGTGGTGGACCTGCCGGACATCGCCGTGATTGCCCTCCGCCATTACCTCGCCAGCGGCATCCGCCCGGACGATCTCCCGGATACCGCCCCCCTGTTCGGCACCCTCCGTTCCGGCGAATGGAAGTCCGGCACAAAACAGTGGCTTTCGGAGCTGGTGGAGCGGCACGTCCGCTCCGTCACCGGCGTTCCTGACATCCGCAGCCACGATCTCCGCCACGTCGGCTCCCGTTTGGATCTCAATTCTGGTATGCCCGAAAATGAACTGCAAGCTAAATTGGGCCATGCCAGTCCCATTACCACCCAGCGTTATTCCGGGCGGCTCATGGACCGTTCCGGGCGGAAAAGCGCCAAGAAGGTCTTTGCCGAACGGGACCTGCAAGCCAAGCGCAGTGCCGACAAGCTCACCGCCTTTTACGCCTGATCCCTCAACATTCACCCTGAAACCAAAACACACGTCCGTGCGTTCCGATCGCATGGGCGTGTGTTTTTATCGTGCGTTTTACGAAAGAAAGGACAAATTACTATGATTTACGGCTATATCCGCGTTTCTACCGACAAGCAGACTTTGGAAAATTAGCGCCATATCATCCTCAATTACTGTGAAGTAAACGGGCTTCACATAGACGGCTGGATCGAGGAAACCATCTCCGGCACCAAGGCCCCGGACAAACGCAAGCTGGGCCAGCTGCTCCGCCATGTCCAGCCGGGAGACACCATCCTCTGTTCCGAGATTTCCCGCTTGGGCCGCAGCCTGTTTATGGTCATGTCCATCCTATCCCTCTGTATGAGCAAGCGTGTCAGCGTCCACACCATCAAGGACGGCTTTGACCTCAGTGACGATCTCCAATCCAAGGTTTTGGCCTTCGCATTCGCCCTTGCCGCCGAGATTGAACGTCAGATGATCTCCCAGCGGACGCGGGAAGCGCTGGATCTCCGCCGCAGTCAGGGCGTCACGCTGGGCCGTCCCAAGGGCGCTTTGGGAAAGCACACGAAACTATCCGACTATGAATCCACCATCCACGTTCTGATCGAGCAGGACAATTCCTATGCGGAGCTGGCCCGATTATTCCATGTTGACCGCTCCACCATGAAGCGCTTCTGCGATGCGCGGGACATCAAACGCCCCTTTTCCCGCAACGCCGCCGGGTTCATTTCCGATGTTGCGGGATAACCCCCTCAATTCGCCCAAAAACGCCCTTAGACGCGTTCTAACGCTCCCCTATCACAGTATATCCCCTGACCCGTCCTTGCACTCCTGCGCCCTACCCTGCCCTCGCCGTTGCCGTTTATGGGCCGATAGTTTGGAGGTGGCGTAATGGCTTACGAAAAAACGGTGTGGGTCAACGGTCAGGCCCCGGCTCTGGATGCAGAGCATCTGAATAAAATCGAACAGGGGATCGCGGGCGTTGATGTTATGGTACAAGCAACCTCGGCAGGAAGCGTGTCTAAAAGCCTGAGCGCATCGGATTTGCAGGCATACCTCGATTCCCTTCCCCGCCTGCTGACTGAGAAACATGTTATCACTCTCAACGGAACGTATTCACAGACCATCAATATAGTAGGCTTTTATGGTTGCGGAAGCATCACTCTCCGTGCAGCCAATTTGGGCGATTGTGTTTTTACAAAACCCATAAACATTGCTAATTGTCATGTTTCGGCAAATATGGAAAAGCTGAAATGGGAACTTAACGCAGAATCGCCAAGCAGCAACGCTTGTATTATTTGCTCCGGGGGTACGGTCAGTGCTCAAGAATGTTCTATTATCGGTTATATTTCATCAAGCGGAGAGAAAATTGGCAGAGGCGTTACTGCTCTTGAGCAGGGATCTGTTGTGCTGCTGAACTGTGCATTTCACAATTTGGATATTGTGCTCAATACCTTCCAGAGTGGGTTTATTAGCATTGCGGGTGGAAAAGAAACAGATTATAGCGGCAACAATATCGGCGTGTATACCTATTGGGGCGGTTTGGTCATGCTTGCGGATGATATGCCTTTGAAAATAGGAGGCTCTTATAACACCCGGAATACTGGTGGCGCAATTATCCAAGGAAATGCGTTTGTTAGTTGAGTTTATGGAATACTGTATCTGCTGCGGAGCGATCATCCCCGAAGGCCGTCAAGTGTGCCCCATTTGTGAGCGCCGCTGGCCGGAATTTTAAAAGACCGGAGGGTTTTCCTCCGGTCTTTTCTTCAAAACGCAGGCCACTTCCTTTCGCAGATGGGACATACTTGCAATCCCTCTGGAATAACGGCTTTGCAGCAGACGCAAAGATTCATTTAATCAGCCACTTCCATTTTCCATTCGCCGAAGCTAAACCGTCAACTAAGTTAAGCAAGTTCAAGAATTGCCAAGATAAATTATTGTGACATTCTGAGCGCCCTTTGTATGAATTTTACCGGGTTCACAAGTTACCGTGACAGCAGAATTGTCAACAATTGGAATAACTACGCTCCCACTTGGCAAAACCATCCATATACCAAGCTTCTCGTAATAAGTTGAGATAACAAGATATGTCCTCCAATTTGTGGATACTTCGAATGTTTTTTCCATAGTAGTCCCCGTGCTAACGGAAAAATACGGAAACTTATCTGCCGGAGCAGCGTAAATATTTTCCCTCGCCTGCTGTTGCTGCACGCTACTAAGATTTTGCGGCGTGACGCTGACCGCATCAGCAATCCCTTGTTCGATTTTATTCAGATGCTCTGCATCCAGAGCCGGGGCCTGACCGTTGACCCACACCGTTTTTTCGTAAGCCATTACGCCACCTCCAAACTATCGGCCGTTTTTCTGCAACAAATCTTCTTCATAAAAGTTCCTCCTTTTGATCCGGTGCCCTTTCGGGCTGCTTCACTGTTCAGGTGGGCCACCCCGTCACGGTGGCCGTGGGGAAATCCTGTACCGACACGGCGGAAATCTGCATGGGGCCGCTCCATGTCAGGGGCCTTGTAAATCCCTGCACCAGATGCCGCTCCACCGGAGACCCCGGCTTGTCGCTCCGCACGATGGAAATGAGTTCATTCTCGTTTAGGTGCATGATCTGACTGCACGAAACCGAGACGGACTTTTGCAGTGCCGCGGACCGTTTCAGTTTCCATACAGCCAAGTCCTCGCACTGTCTTTTCGTGGAATATCCCGCCGCCCGGTGGCGCACGGTTTTGCGTCCAATCCGACTTACATTCGTGCTGCTGGCCGGGTCGAGGTTCTGCGCCCGTGCCGCCACCTGCGGGCTGTTGTTCACCGCCTCGCCGATGACGATGAAATCGTTGTACACTTCCGTATTTTTCTCCGTGTACTCCGTCCCCAGCAGCTCCGCCTCGCTTTGGGAGAACTGCCACGCCAGCGGCTTGTCGCTGTCCAGAATATCGTCCTGAGAGGGGTCGATCCGCAGTGCGCCGGAGGCATCGTACCCGATCCACGCCGCCAGCATTTCCGCAAGGCCCAGGCACACGTCTGCGTAGCTTCCGTTGTCGCTGTCCACACGCAGGGTGTAGGGTGCGTCCGTCAGCTTGGCCGTAGAGCCGTCGGGCAAGGTCTGCGTCTTGCCGTTATAATATTCCGTGAATACCGGCGGCACGTTGTCCACCGGTTCCCCGTTTCCACGGTCCAGTTTTAAAAGGGCTGCAATGGGGTCAAATACGTTTACCCCCGCTTTCACTTCATAGGTCCCTTCCAGATAGCCGAAAAGCGTTCCGTCCAGATCCGACCATTTATCCACCAGATCGTATTGGGCCGTCCGCTTGGCCGGTTCCAGCGTTTCCACCGGGTCCTTCACCAGAAAGACTCCCTGCTGGATGTAAAAATCCGTGCCATCGCTGAGAACCAGCCCTTCGTCCAGTGCGATCCGGTTTCCGAACCACACCCGGTTGATGTTGTAATCGAACGTGCCGTCCAGATTCGCCAGCATCACCGAAGCCGTCCGCCGCTGGCCGTTGTTCAGATTCACGGACAGGCTCCCGTCCGCGATAAATGCCCCAGGGAAGCGTCCCGTGGGGTTGTTGTCCAGTGCGAAGGCCGTGGAGCCGTCCGGCTGTAAAAACCGCAGACGGCACAGCTTAGTAAAAGGCCGGCGCAGCATCTTGCGGTAATCGTTCATCCGTTCCGCTTGGGTCATCTCTGCATCGCCTCCCTTTTATGCAAACAACGCGTCGTTGGATGTGAGCAGGATACGCGCCCCATCCGCGGAGCCGATCTCCACCCACGGCAGCGTCACCGTCTGCACCTGCTGTCGGCTGCCGTCCATGGTGCTCATGGAAATGGCCCCTCCTGCCCGGATCTGCCACAGGTCTCCCCGCCGGTCTTTCAGGAACAGGGTGTCCTGCGTGGTCGAGAGGGCGTACACGGCATCCCGCACCTCGTTGGTGTCCGTATACTCCCCACTGGGCAAAACGTGTCCTATGGCCGCTGAGAGCGTCCCGGAGCGGTAATCGCTGGGGGAACTCTGCACCGTGGGATACCGGGTGAAGTTGCTCAGCACGCCGGGGGTATTGTTGTTGCTGATCCCGCCGCTGGCCACATTCAGGCTGAACCGGAAGATCGCCGCCGGGTGATAGGCGCCCTCTGCGTCCTTGGTGCATTGCAGAACCGTCCAGTCCCAGAAGATGGGCGTCACCGCATCGGAGATCAGGGCGTTGGTTACGATCACGTCCGCGCCGTTCGTGTTTTTTCCGAGGCCGAACATATAGTAGCGGTAGGTATCCTGAGACACCGCCTTGCAGTCCCAGATGGCCCGCTCCGAAAGGGGCGTCTGCGCCACAGGTTCCAGTGTGGCGTCTCCCTCGTGGTAGCGGTAAATAGCAAAGCCCGTCAGCGTCCCGGCAAAGGTCAGGTTGCCCGCCTGTAAGCCGCCGCCGGCAAAATCCGTCTGAAACAGCGTGTTTCCGGAAAACGCCCCCGGTGTCCACCCTTGAAAGCTCAGTATCTCGCTGAGCACGCCGTCAGAAAGGGTTTCCCCGTCTACCCACAGATAATCACAGGTCTGCACGCCGCCCAGCGTCAGCGATGTGATCGTTCTGCCCGTCAGGTCTGCCGTTCCGGTAAAGACTCGCAATTCCTCGTGTTCCTGAATGGGGAACAAAGTGACGGACGGGAACAGGGTGGTCAGGGGATAAATGCCGCCCACCAGCGTGATCTGCCGCAGATACACCCGCCCGTTTGAAATGACCACTGTAAATCGGTCTGTCTCTCGCAGCCACGGAAGCGCCTGACTCCAAACCGTGCTGCCCCCCACCGTCAGTTTGCCGCCGCTCTTGCCCAGTGAAAGCACCGCTGAGGTATCTCCCATGCCGATGGTCACAATGGGGTTGTCCCGCGTCACGTCCACCGTTCCGCTCCACACAAGGCTCCACGGCTGCGGGTAGCTCATGGGCTGACCCGTCACCTCGTTCCATGTGACGCTGCCGCCGCTTCCAATGCTCAGTTTTCCCCCGGAGATCGACGTACTGCCCGCGGCATTCCCGGGGATGGAGTACAGCCCCGGCCAGCTTACCCGGATGCCGGATTTCCTGCAGTTGGGACACGCCACCACCGCGCCGGAGACTTCCGTGGTATCGTAGGCCACCCGGAAGCTCACCCAGCCGGTGTCCGCCTGAACGCCGTTTTCCGTCTGTACCTGACAGCGGACGGCGTAATCCGTGTTGGAAAACAGGCCGTCATACTCCATCCGCAGTTCCGCCGTGCCGTAAATGCGCCCGCTGTCATAGAGGATCGCTTCGCTGTTCCCTGCCCGCAGCGTCCACCGCACCCAGTTCAGCGTGTCACCCTGCGCCTGAGAATAGGCCGCCGTAAAGGCGTACTTTCGCACCGTCAGCGGCGAGGGGATGACGGCCACGGTCAGAACCGGGGCCGTCCGGGTGAGAAAGACCGATGCGCTCCTTTGGGTCACGCTTTCCGCATCCGTCTCCCCCCACCATTGCTTGATAATGAGCTTGTACTGCTGTCCGTTTACCATCCCGGCCCCGCTCAGTGCGCTGGCCGGTATGGTGTAGGTGAATAGCATGGTGTTTCCCGCGTAGTCCGTCCCGTAGAAGGGGCACCCCGCCGTCAGTTTCCCGGTGGAATATACCTGCGTGGACGCCGCATCGTTTTTGCAGATCGTCAGGGAAAACGCGAGCATAGCGGAGTTGCCGTTCACCTGCCAGCTCACCGCCAGCGGCTTTGTGATGTCAACCGTGCCGTTTCCCAGTTCCCCAAGGGACGAGGGATAAATATTCGTTGGTTGGAATAATGCCATGCGCCCGCCTCCCTTAATTTTTGTAGAGGCCCAAGTTCCCGGCCCCGTGGTTCAATGCCTGCATGACTTGCGCAACGGTCAGGCGGTTGGCCGCCTCCGCCCCGATCTGAACGCCGTTCACGCTGTAACTGTCTCCGTAGTGGTCATAGCTGGTCCGGCTCATCACCGTCTTTCCCGGCATAGCGCCGCCCCGCTCCGCCGCGCCGTACAGCCACCCCAACTCACTCATCCGCTTCTGGAAGGTGCTGTCCGCGCTGGGTTCCAGCATCTTTTCCGCCAGCAGCGGGGGAATCACGATTTCGTCCTGACTGGTGGCCTTGATGCCGCCCAGCCCCCGCAGGATGCCGCCGGAATCGTACTTCTTGTACGGGTCCTTGCCGCCGTACTTATCGTTGATCTTGTTCTGCCGTTCCGCTTTCAGTTTGTCGATGGTGGACTGACTGGCTCCGTTCTTCTCCGCGTTCTTGATGGCCAGAGAGTAGTCCACGTTGCTGTCATAGCCCTTGCTGGAAGATCCGGAAGAATTGTTTTTGGAGGAAGAAGAACCGCCGCCGGAAGAACCGGAAGAAGAATTGCCCTTGGAGGACGAGGACCCGCCCCCGGATGGCTTGCCGCCCTTATTCGGGTCTACCCCGCCGTACATGGCGTTGATCTTGTTCTGCCGCTCCGTCTCTAACTGCTTGATTACTCCCGGTCCGGCTCCGGCTTCCTTGGCCTGCTTGATGGCAAGGTTGTAATCCACGTTCTTGTCATAGCCAACGTAGTGCATTTCATTTCCGTTTGCATCTACCTTGGTGTAAATTCCCGACAGGTCATCGCGGGCCGCTCCTTTATGGACATTGGTCGCGGAAACCACATAGCCAAGTTCGTCATAGGTGATCACATAGCCGTTTTTCTCAACCGTTTTACCCGCCAGTTTTTCATCCCGGCTGGTATCCGGGCCGGTGTACTTTCCCTTCGTTCCTTTCCCGTAAAACGTTGTGTCCTTGAAGTTCAGGTTGGCGTCGCTGCCGTCCGCCAGCTTCCAGCCGGAGGAACCGGCGGGAATGAACCCTTCGTTCATCTCCGTCTGCGTCCAGCCGCCGCCCGGATTCTTCGTGTAATCGAAGTGGTAGCCGCCGGTCACGCCGGCCGACCCGTTCACGCCGGGAACCTCTCCCGGCTGCCCGGGGAGCTGTCCGCCGTTCACCGTGCCCGCGATATACTGGTTCAGCTTGCCCAGCAGGATGTTGACCTCCTCCACCTGCTGCCGCATCTTGGGTGTGCCGTTTCTGGCAATGTCGCTGAGAATGTCATCAATGGTCCGGGTGGGTTCCTGCAAACTGTCCGTGATCCGCTTCCACTCGGCTTTCAGGGTGCTGTAGGTTTCTTCGATCAGGGTTTTCTTGGCTTCCAGTTCGTCAATTTCCCGCTGAAGGGCCAACTCCCGCTCGTACTCCGCCAAGTCCTCCTTGGCCTTTTCATAGGCGTCCTGCGCAGACTTCACGGACGAGGCGTTGGCTTCCCACTCCCACTGGCCGGTGGCGGCGTTGAATACCCGCACCGTCCGTTCCTTCTGGGCTTCCAGCAAGGCGTTCTGCTTTTCCAGCACCGCCGCCTTCAGCTGTTCCAGTTTCAGGGCTTCGTCCTCGGCCTGCTTGGCATCCTTCAGCGCCGCGATCTGCTTGTCGATGGCGTCAACCTGTTTGTCACGGGCATCTGCCGCTTCTTCCAGCTTTTTGTTAACGGCATCTTCCAGTTCGTCCCAAAGATCTTTTTGCAGTTCCTGAATCTGCTTGGTGATCTTCCAGTGCTCCGTGGACAGGGCGTTGATGTCCGCCTGACTGGCCCCGATCCGCCGCATATACTCCGCCTGTGCGTGGAGCGCCGCCTGGATCTGCCGCATCTTGTCGATCTGATCCGCCGTGCTGTCCCCACGCTCCTGCATGAGGGAAAGCTCCGACTTCCGCAGGGATACAATGTCCTTCAGCCGTTCCAGTTCCGCATCCTTAGTGGATTTTCCCGTGGACGATGTAATGGAGGACGTGTCCACCGTGGAAGTGTCCACGGTCCCGCTGTCCCGCCCGGTGTCCGTAAACATGGACTTGTAGATCCGGTTCAGAACGATGGCACGGGCTTCGTCATAGGTCTTGGCCTTTCCGGTCTGCAACAGGCCCTTGATGGTCCGCTCTACATCCTGCGTCTTGGCGGCACCGATCATGCCCACGGAATAGGCGGCCGCCCCGGCCTCGGTGGCCAGCTGCCGCAGCGCCCCGATCTGCTGACTCAGGTCCAGCTTTTTCTCGTTCAGAACGATCATCCGCTTCACCAAATCGTAAATCTGGTTTCCGGACTTCCCAGCCTGCCGTTGTACCTTCAAAAGCCCCGCCACATAGTCGCTCATGGGCTGTGTGGCCTTGTTGACCTGTGCCAGAAATGCCTTCAGCACGTCATAGTCCGCCTGTTGGGCGTCCGTCAGTTTGCCGTTGGCCTTGATGGCTTCCTCGTAGGCTGCCACCTGCTGTTCCGCCGCTGTTTTCACGGCGTAGAAATCGTTGATCTGATCCTGCTGGATGCTTCGCCCGGACTGAAGCTGGTCCGTGTACGCCTTGGCCTTGTCCGCCAGCGTTTCGTAGGTGATTCCCAGCCGTTCCAGGTCTGCCGTGGTGCTGATGGCCTGTCCCGTCACCAGCCGCAGCTGGGCGATCATTTCCTCCGTGGAGTTGAAGGACCGGCCCACAAATTCATCGTAGCCCTTCACGCTGCCCATGGACGTGATGGTGGTTCCACCACTGCCTACCGTTTTCGCTTTCTTTTCGGCAATTTCCGTCAGGTGCTTGATCTGCCGTTCCAGTTCGGCGTTTTCTTCTTCCAGCGCTTGTTTTTCTTTGACCAGTTCCGGGGTCAGGTCATGCCACGGAATTGCATAGATTTCTTCCAGCCGCTTCTTGTTTTCCTCTAATTGGGTGTTGTCGGTCTCGATTTCTTTTTTTAGAGCGTCCAGGCTTTTCCGGTAGTCCTCTGTGTACTTCCACAAGAGGCTGAACACGCCCGCCACTGCCCCGATTGCCAACAGCCACGGGTTCATGGCGATCCCCGCCGCAGAAAGTTTCGTGATTGCCGCCGTGGTGCCCACAGCCGCCGCTTTCAGCGCCAGCATTCCCAAAACCGCAGTCCCGGAAACCACCGCAAAATGCCCAAGGTCCGTGTTCAGCAGTTCCACCGCGCCGATCAGCACGTCCAGCCCGCCCTTAACGGCATCGGTGCTCACCATGCTTTGGATGAACTCCGTCCATTCGTTTTTCAGAATGTTTGTCTTGCGGGTCCAGCTGTCCATGGCGTTGGAAATTTCCTCGTCCGCGCTGCCTACGGCGTTGGCGTAGTCTTTCAGCATGGACTGGTACATATCCCAGTTCTGGATCAGAGCCAGAAGCTGAGAGGTCCGCAGCTTGCCGCCGATGTCGCTGACCATCTCCATCAGCTTTTGTTCGGTCAGCAGCCCGTCCTTCATGCTCTGGGCAAGGCCCCCAATGGCCTCCATGGGGTCAATGACCTCGCCGGTTGCCTTCGCCGCTTCATACGCAGCCGGGGCGTACTCCCGGATCACGTCCTTTAACCCGGCGATCTCCCCGGTGGTCCACGTCACGCCCTCGTCGATCTCGGTTTTCGTGTCGCCTACGATGTTCAGCACCAAGGCCCGGAAGGCTCTTGCCGCTTCGCTGCCGCTCCGTTGGGTCACGGCGGTGATCGTACCGATTGCCGCCGTCAGTTCATCGATCCCCACATGGGCCTGTGCCGCCACCGGGGCCACGGTGCCCAAGCCCTCCGCCAGCTTTTCAATGCTGGTGGCGTACTTGTTGTCGATCTCGTTGGCGCCGTCCAGCACCTTGGTCAATGCTTCAATGTTGCCCTTGTACTGATACGCCGCGTCCACGGACAGTAGGAATTGCTGTGCCGTTTCTGCGCTGGTGTCACCCACCAGTTTTGTCTTGGTGGCCAGCTCCGCCAGTGCGTCCGCCTGTTCGCCATAACCGGCACGGGCAAACGCCGCCACAGAGTTCAGATATTCGTCCGCCGCTTCGCCGTAGGCCGATGCCATCTCATAGGCCCGGTCCCGCAGTTCCTCCATCTGCTCCGCTGTAAAGCCAGTTACCTTGCGGACCGTCACCATTTCATCGTCCACGGCCTTCATGGTGGAAATGGCGTCCCGGAAGGCCCCAATGGTCTTGGAGACGATGGTGCCCATCACCTGCCATTGCAGCATTTTCAGGTAGACGTTGGTAAAACTGTCCCCTAACAGGTTGGTTTTCTCAGTCATCTCCTTCGTGCCCTTCTGGACCTTATCGGAGGTGTTCAAAAACGCTCTTTCAAATACACCGGCACTGTCCGCAGCGCTCTTGGCGGCATTCCCGATGCCCACCATGCCCTCGATCTGCCGCTGGATTGATGTGGGATTATAAGGGGTGTTCTGCGCTGCTCTGGTCTGCTGCTGTAAATAGGCGTTGGCCTGCCGGGTGGCTTTCAGTTCTGCGGCCGCGGCTTTCTCCGCCGCTTGGGCCTGCTGTCGGTAGTTCCGGGTCACGGTCTGCTGGGTCACAGCAAGATCCCCCGTCTCCTTGTTCAGCGTCGCCACCACGCGGGTGGTCTCTCCCAGCCGTGCGGAGAAATCCCGCACCTGCCGCGTGGCCTGCCCGTTTGCGTCAAAGGTGGTGGAGACCTTCTGCAAGTTCCCCGCCAGCTTCCCGGCGGCATTGGCCGCGCCGTTCAGACCCTGCGCCGTGCCGTTCAGATTCACCTTTGTGGAAGAAACCGACGCAACCTCCTGCTTCAGCTTTGCGATCTCCGCCCGGACCTCTGTAAAATCGGGTACGCCCTTAAAGATAATTTTTGCCATGCTTCACCGCCCTGCCTTTACTTCAATATCCTTCGTCACCCTCCCGGCCCGTGTAGCCGTTGGCTTCGATCTGTAATTCTGCGTCCTGTTGGTTCATGGCCCGTACCAGCGTTTCCTCCGCCCGTCCGCCTTCTACCAGTTCCGTGACAAAATTTTCAAAAAACGGTCTGGCCGGGGGTCTCCGGGTCCAGTCATAGGGCGGGTCCAGATGCTCAATGCGCCCGATCAGTGTGTCTCCGTTCAGCGGATTTTCCACCTGTTCGCTCTCGCCGCTGGGCTGGTAATCCATGGAAACGCTGTCCTCTGTCACCGCAAACTCCGTGTTGCCGTCGATGTCGGCCAAGCCGCCGTATTCTCCCCGCCGGATATATTCCTTTGGGTCGAATTTTTCGTATACGTCTCCCTGCACGTGCTCGAAAAGGCATTGGGACAGATCCTCCCGCAGCGTGGGCATGGCCCCCGCCAGCGCCGCCTTGAACCGCTGTTCCAGTGCCGCCATGTCCTCGTCCAGCCCTGTGATCCTGACAGATGCGCTCCCGCTCATATCCCCGCTCCTTTCCATCATTTTCGTGATCTCACGAAAATGGTCCCAAGCATACGCCGAAGCATGAGGATCTCATGCTCTCCCGTCTGCCGGGGAACAAAAAGCGGAGCCGACCGCCGGGTTTCCCCGGCAGTCAGCCCCGCTCGGCTCATCCTATCCAACGCTTAGGATAAGGCGTTTTTGGTGTGTCCCTTACTCGCCGGTGACTTCAAGAACCGCCTGCGCGGTGTACTTGGCCGCCCCCTCGGCGGGATACTGGATGGCGATGCTCCCGGTGCCCTGTGTGCTCCCGGCGGTCACAATGCCGTCCGTGGAGACCGTGGTCCCGGTAGCAGTCCCGGCGGTCACGGTGTACTTCAGCAGGCTTGCGGGAGAGGGCGTCACCAGTTCCCCGTTTTTCATGACCAGCTTGGCATTCACGGGGGCAGTGCCGCTGGCGGCCACGCTCACCACGCCGCCGATCACAGCGATCCCGGCCACCTCGTCGCTTTCCTCGTCGGGAACCAGCACCATGTAGGCGGAAGTGCCCATGCCGCCGCAGGCGTCGCACTCGGCGGAGATCACGTCGGCGTCCTCATTGATGGCGCGACCGGTGATGGTGGTGGTATCGTAGTTGGACTGGTCGCCGGTGGTGTTGGCCCCTTCGGGGTTCAGATACAGGCGGGGCACGATCAGGTAGGCCCAGCCCCAGCGGGTGCCCTTGTTCTTGCCGGACACGTTCTGGTATACGGCGATCTGCGCGGTGAAGTGGACGATGCGGCCGTTAAAGGCGCTGTGCACCACGCCCACCTGAGCCGCGGGCTTCCGGGCGAAGTACCACACCTTGTAGCTCTTGCCGCTCTCAGCGGTGAAGCCGGTAATGGCACCGGTGGCGGGGTCAATGGGATAAGGAACGCCGCCCACAGAGTAGGAGGAAGCCGCGCCCACCTCCTGCACGTAGCAGAAAATGGAGGAATAGCCGTACTGGGCCACAGGCACCAGCTTACTCACGTCGGCCTTCAGGGAAGTGCCCGTGGCCTCCAGCGTCTGACAGACGGGAGAAACGGCGTTGTAGCTCACGGTGCCGCCCACAGCCATCATCTTGCTCATCAGGTCGAAGTCCGCGCGGGTGAAGTTCACCTGCGTATCGCTGTCGCTGGCAACAATCGTGGCAACGCCGTTGCCAAGGCCCGCTCGCAGAGGGTCGATGTTGCCGGAGAACTGGATGTTACCGGTGGAGAACTTGTCGCTCTGGCTCAGAACCTCGCCGGTAACAGGGTCTTGAAGCTGTGCGGAGCAAATGCCCTTAGGGTAGAGTCTCTTGTCAGTAAAAGTGATCATGTCTGTTCACACTCCTTTTAAGTTTGTTCCTTGTTGTTGGTAAATTGGCTCAGCGGGGTCATGGCCCCCGCATCCTCCCGCTCCCGGTCATAGAAAAGGTGGGGTACAGGGTTCCCGCCCTTCCACTTCACGCCGTTGCCCTCCGAAATGCCGCAGATCAGATAATCTGCCGCCCGCTGGATGGCTTCCTGACGCCGTTTTAGCTTCAGCAGGGGCCATTCGTCCATCTCTGTTTCCTCACAGCCCGTAAACAGGGCGATGGAGGAAAGCAGAGCGGCCGGGTCCCGGCGCAGCTTCGGCCCGTTTCTCCGGGCCAGCTCCGCCTCCGCTTCCAACAGGTCCGGGTTGGCGTCCTCATCCGTCAGCTCAATGCCGTTCTGGTAGGCCAGAATAGCCCGAAGCCTCTGGAATTGTACCGGGGTAATGGTGATTTCTTCCTCACCGTTCCATGTAAAGCATATCCCCTTTAAATCCATTGTGTTTTCAGGTGAAAGTTTCACATGAAACAGGCGGATGCGGTCCGAAAGGCTCCGGCCCTCCCCCAGCCGCAACGCCAGCGCCAAAAACGCCAGCGCCCGGTTGAAAAGGCCCACCGGTTCCTCCCCCCGCTCCATGCTTTCCAGATCCATGACCCAATAGGCTGTCAGCAGAGGCATGACCGCATAGCGCACAGGGAGCGCCTGCTGGATCACGTCAATGGCGGGTCTCGCCCGCTCAAATTCCTCCTGCTCACATACCCGGATAGGCCATAGGGTCAGTCCGGCGGTTTCTATGGGTTCGTAGCGGTCCGCCGCCCGCTTGATATTCCGTGAGAGTTCCATCTTTTAATTCATCCTCTCCGATATCTGAAATCAAATGGTAATGCCCGCGCTGGCAAACAGCGCCGCAATACAGGCCCCGGCGATCAGCCAGATCACCTTGTCCACGAGACTGTCCCACCGTTTGGCGGACTTCCCTTCCATCTCCGTCATCTTTTCATCGATCCGGCTCACCTTTGTCCCCATCTCTTCTTGCTTGGTCGCCATTACCTCTACGCTGGCAGTCAGCTTGATCAGTGCCTGCTGATCCCGCTCCACATCGTCCATGCGGTGCTTCAGGGATTTGATCTCGTGCTCGTGGCCCTCTATTTTTACGGCTGCTTCTTCCATGGTCATGGTGGCTGTCCTCCCGTTGTGAATTTAGTAGTCCTCAATGGTGTCCCCCATGGCGGCTTCGCTCTCCGCCCAATGGATGCTCATTTTCAGTTCCCGGCCCACCACCGTGCCCGTCTGGTCATACACCGGGCGGCTCCCGTTGTCCGCGTGAGCGGTACGGGAAAAATCGCACACGCCGATCCCCGCTATGTTCACCCCGTTCAGTGCTTCGATGATGCACTGCTCCATATCGTAGGCTCTGGAATATGCCTCCGTTTTCGTGGTGGTCTCCTGATTCACGTTGCAGGCAATTACAAAGGTAATGCCGATCCGCGCGTCAAAGGGCGTCTGTGAAAAAATGCGGCCCAGATAGCACTTGATCATGCTTTTCGCCTCCGTCTGGGCTTCCCCCCAGAACTTCTGGGCGTAAAGGCGATACCCTTTCGGGTGCTTGCGGCGCTGGGTGCTGCTGTCTACCACAGGCTCGTTCCCGTCAAAAAGAAGGCTCTGCTTTTCCTTGGCCGTGGGCAGCCGCTCTCCCAGCGGCTTGGCCCCGTCATGCCATAGATATTTCATCAGCCGGACACGGGGGCGGGTGTTGTCATCCACCGGCTCGTAGCCGTCCGGCAGCGGCAGGTCCATCAGATAGGTCAACAGCTTGTGGGGGATCTCCTCCGCCCCACGGAAGGTCAGAAACGACGGCATAACTCTTTCGTATGGATACGTAGGACTATTGAATTTTCTGTTCATTATGCCCTCCTTGCTTGTGCGCTTGGAGTAAAAAACGCCATCTCCGGACTCCAACCCAATTTGTTGATGCGTTGCTTTACAAGATCAAAACTAACCCCAAATTGATCACACCATTGTTTCATTGTTTTTGTTTCGCCGTTGTATTCAATCAGATGGTTGTTCCGCTTATTATTGGATTGCTCTTTAGGGGTAGCCCACCGGCAATTCTCCGGGCAGTAGTTGCCGTTCACGTCAATGCGGTCTATGCTCAAATCGTCCCGGTAGCCGTTGGATAGCGCCCAATTCCCAAACGCTTCAAAACTGTTCCGCCATTCTTTGCAAATGGCGATTCCTCGACCGCCATATCTAAAGTAATGTGAAACATTTTGATTTTCGCATCGGTCTATCATGTTCGACCAAATGCGATATAGCCGAGTTTCGCTCATCCCATGGGTAGTGTGTGCGTCCCTCGCTAATTCTTTTGCTTTGCATCCGCAGCTTTGGGTGTGCCCGCTTCGCAAATGCCCTGTGGTAACAATGATTTCTTTCCCACAATCACACTTGCACTTCCATTGGATGTGATTGCACTTGCTTTTCCCAGCATATTCAATAACAGTTATTCTCCCGAACTTTTTCCCCGTGAGGTCTAACCGTTCGCTCATTGTGCGCCGTCCTTCCGCTTCTGAAAGGCCGCGTCAAAGGCGCTCCGGGCCTCCTTCAGGTCATTCAGCGTCTTTTGCACCGCCTCCGGCGTCATGCTCTGCGCCGCAAGGTCCTGAAACCGGCTCACGGGATCGTTCATGGCTTGCAGCATCCCGTAAATCTCCGTTTTCAGCATCTTTTCCAGATCGCGGTAATCCGCCAGCAGGTCAAAGGCCTTGTCCCGCAGCTCCGGCCCTTTCCCCTTCATGCGGTCGATCTGGTTAAAAATGTGTCCTCCGGCCCACCGGTCATAGTCATCGGCGGACATAAGGTAAGTTTCTCCCTCCACCGGCTCAAAGTCCTCTCCCAGATACAGCTTCACGAATCCGCCCATGAGATACCGGCTCCGCCGCTCCACGTTCTCCTTGAAGTAGGGGAGTACCTGTCCCCCCTCCACCCGAACTTCCATCCGGTCAAAGCACCGTCCGGCGCACTCCGCCGCAAACGCCGCCTTTTCCATCAGGGGCACATAGTCTCTGGCTGCCAGCAGCCCTTCCTCCGTCAGCTTTTTCCATTCCATATACGTCATTCCTTTCAGATTTTTTGGAATTTCTCACGGTTGCTTTCTCGCAGGGGGCACAAGGCCGCCTGCGGCGTGTTCTCCCACTGCCCGGTCACGCCGCACAAATGCTGGTGCCCGCAGATAGGGAATTTCTGCCCCGGCTGCATCTCACACAGCAAGCTCACCGTTCCGGGCCGCTTGTAAGCGTATGGACACTTCTCTGCCATCTCACAAGCCCTCCAATTCGATCTCCGCGCTGACGCTCTCGCCCTCGCATCTGGCCGTCACCGTCAGCGGTTTTGGGCTGTTTCCCCAGCATCTTACTGTCAACCGGTTTTCATTGACACTCACGCTGTAAGAACCCTCTGCGGCTCCCTCATAGGTCCACTCCACTGCCGCGTCCTGTCGAACGCCGCCGATAAACAGCGCCGCCTCCAAGGTCTCTACATCGTAGGGGGCCATATACCGGGGAACCTCGTTCAAAAACCGTACCGCCGGTGTTTTTGCCGCCGATGCCTCCACCGTCACGGCGAAGGTCCCGCCGTAAGTCCGGTTTTGGTCCAGCACCGCCGTGATTTGGCAGGTACCCTCGCCTACCGCTGTTACCACGCCTTTGCTGTCCACCGTGGCCACGTTGGTGTCGCTGGAACACCATACATAGCCGATGGGGTGTTCCTCCGTGTTCTCCACCTCGGCCCCGTTCCGCCGGGAAGCAGCGGTGAATTGGAAGGCATCTCCCGCCGTCATGCGGGGCGCCCCGGTGACAAATACCGCCCAGGAGAAGTTCTTCCCCCCTGCCACCTTCGCTTCCAGATCGTCGATCTCGTGGTTTGGCTCCTGCATCCGGGCGTTGAAATACAGCAGGTGTGTGCTCTCATCGTCACCGGTAAACTCCTGCGTCACGTCGGAGTAGCCCGTGATCTGGTAGGCCCGCCGCCCTAAGATCAGGCGGCTGTTCTGGTCCAGCTGCTCTGTGTTGGCGTTCCGCTGGCAGATGATGTTGAAATATCCCTGCATGATGAGGGTCATTTCCTGAAAATCGTTGGCTGTGGCCTGCGCCAAGGACTTTTCCACAAGGATCGGTTCTTCTCGGATGTTCCCGTACCAGTCCAGAAACCGCCATACGGCGTTGCACCGCCGCATGATCCCGGTCCCTATTGCGCTGGACAGGTTGGAGGGGTTCGTCACCAGCCAGTAGGAACCCATGGTCTCCACCTTGGCTCCCTCCGGGATGTAGTCTACGCTGGCGTCCGCCACCAAAAATGCCTTCTGGTCATCGGTCTTTCGGGTAAGGCTGACGCCCTGCTTGGTGGTGTCGGAGAACCGGATGCGCTTTGTGCTCCACTGGTAGAAGTCTCCGGGAACCAAGCCCTGCATCCGGGCCGTCACAAAGTCCGTGGCGTAAGGAGCCATTTCCTCCACAAACCGGGCCGTGGCATCCGCAAAATACTGCCGCTTCCGGTCCCGGTATTGGGTCGGAGCGTTGGTCGCCCTGCCGTTCCCGCCGCTCAAAAGGCCGATGTTTTTCATGCCGTGCTTAGCGTCCGCCATGTGGCTCCCTCCTTTCAGATCAGCTCCATCTGCCGCATAGACCGGTGGAACGCCGTTGCGTACAGGCAGTCCTGCTCATACTTCCGCAATTCCTGATTCAACAGCCCCCGGTTTTGCAGTTTTTTCTTGCTGCCCTTTTCCATGTACTGCGGCTCGTTAGGTGGGTTAAAGCTCCGGTCATGATCCTTTGGCGCGTCGCTGAGCCAGTTGCGGAAAAACCGCTCGTCCCATACGGAGGCTACGCACAATCCCAACAGCCGCTTTTGCTCCGCCGTCAGGTCATGGGCAAAGGCCCCGTCGGTGTAAAAGTCCATTTCGTACTGCAATCCCGCGTCCATCTGGGGAGGGAAGGTCACGGTCCCGGTCTCCGGGTCATACACCGCCTCTCCATACGGTACTAAGAGCACGGACCCGTCCGGCTGCTCCGCCCGCTGTGCGCAGGAGAATAATTCGTAGCCGGTCATCCCCGTCTCTACCTTCGTTTCTTTCGCAATGCTCTCCAAGGTGGAGGCCCATGCACTGTCCCCGTAGGCGGGTTCCGTCAGTCCCTCCTTCAGGTAATCCACTATCTCAGGGGGACGGTTGAATACCGGGATCGCGTTTTTCATGTACAGGCTCATCCGCCGGAGGAACCGCGCAGGGCTTTCCGCCGCCTGATCCGTCAGTCTCACGTCATCAATAAAAACCATGGCATGGTCCGAAATGATCTCGCTCCAACTCGTTCCCATAGCCGCCCCTCCTTACGTTTTTGGAATGTATACCAGCACGGTCCCTCCTGGTTCCGCGTCATTCATGGCAATGCCGTCGGCGTTGGCGGAGTCCGTCCCCGCCCCGGTCGCCAGAATTACGTTCCTTGGGTAAAGGTCCGCAGCCGGATAAAGTGATGCGTCCGGCAGCAGTGCCGTGGCCAGTGCCCCCGCTGAGTCGCTCCTGACCCCGGTTCCGGGATACAGCGCCGTGCTTGGGTACAGGCTTGCGCTGGGATACAGCCCTGCTTCCAGCTTCACATAGTCTCCGATGTTGATTTTCTTGCCGCCGGGGTTTACGGGAAATTCCCGAAAGGTCCCGGCCGCGCATAGATAGTGGGCTTCCCCGCCGCCTTGCTTCGGCAGCGTTACCCGCTGTACGGCGTTGTATTTCACGCCCGCGATCTTCACGTTTGCCTGCCATTGGGGCAAACTTCCCGGATCTCCGCCGATGTAAATGAAATCTCCGTTCCCCGTCCCGGTGGACAGGGGGATGGATAAACGCCCCACGCCGCTGTATGTCTTGTGGTTCACAATGACGGTTGGACTTGGCATGAAGCGTTCTCCTTTCTGTTATTCACCCGCCCCCCATCCAAAAGGCGGGGTTCCCAAAGGCGGTCCCCCGTCCTATGGGAGAGGGTTTCCAAAGGGAGAGGGCCGCAGCCCTCGCCCTTTGTGCCGTTGGGGGTCCAGGGCGAAGTCGGAACGCCCTGGTGCTTTTCTTCCGGGGTGTGGGGCGGGTTCTTTTCCAGAAAAGAATGCGCCCCACGTCCATGACATGGGAATGTCCCATTGCGGGAGCAAGCCCATTTAGGAAATACTCAGTACCCCATCCAGCAGCGAGATAGTCGGCATGGTGGTGGTGCCTGTGACCTTTTGGCCGTTCACATAGGCGGTTTTGCCGGAAAGAATGTCCCCGGCAGTGGCGTCCGCGTCATCGGTGTCCACCACGGAGGCTTTACCGTCTACACCCAGAATGGTCGCCCCGGCCTTGATGTTGCCGGGAATCACCTTTCCTTGCTCCGCCTCGGAAATCTGAACGGTGCCGCCGGAGGTGTAGCCTGCGGGAATGGTAACCGTTCCGTCCACCGTGGAAATGGTTCCGTCGGTCTTGCCGTTGTTCGGCATGGAACCGCCGATCAGGCTTCCGTTGACGTATGCGTTTTTCCCGGTCAGAATATCGCCGGCCGCAGCAGTGGCGTCACTGGTTTCCACATAGCGGGCGCTGCCGCCTCCCTCCTGCAGGGGGATCTTGACTTCTTCCACGCCCTCATACGGAACTTTGTTGATGATTACATTTTTCTTTGCCATGTTTCCGGTCTCCTTTTAAAAATTTTCGACCCCATCAACCGTTTTATATGGGGGTTGGATTTGTTAAGTCACGGTGATCTCGTCTCCGCTGTAGGTGATTTTCCCGTAGTCGCTGGGAATGGCTTCCACGATCACGCGGGACAGCGCCGCGTAGTTGGCGTCCGGCGTCACAATCTGCTGGACTCCGGACGGCACCACGGTTTTTTCCTGATAGACCCGCCCTTCTCCATCGGTGACGTTCAGAACCACGTCCTGAATGTCCATCACCATAGGCTTGAAGCAGGTCTCCGGCGTCAGTGTAGAGTGCTTGTTGGGTGTCAGCTCAGCTCCTTTGACTGCGGTCGGTTTTTCCGTGTCCGGCGGTATCCCGGCAGTGGGAACGGCGCAGCCTTCCGGGGTCAGGGTGGAGTGTTTGTTCGCCATCAGATCACCCCTTCCACGATGGCCTTCCGCACGTTCACATCCGGTCCCCGGAAGCCCACCACCTCCTGATGGGGCAGTTTCATTCGTCCGCCGGTCTCAACGGGCCGGTCAGGCAGCTTCAGGCTCTGTTCCTGTGAAAGGGAGAAATACCACTGCCCCTCCGCGTAGATCAGCCCTCCGTTGGGGTAGAACTTTGCAATGCCGCCGATCTTCAGCACCAGGAGTTCCACCATCTGCGGCTCGATCACAACATCGTTCTGCCGCACCACGATGGGGATCAGATAGGAGTCTCCCTGCATCGCCATTGCTCTGTTCCCCCCTTCGGTTTAAAACTCTCAGCCGGTCCAGTCGGCTTTGCTCTCTCTCACGTCGATATGCGTGAATCCTTCCTTCGTGTAAATGCCCACGCCGCCCCAATCGGGCATCAGCTGTCTGGCGTAGGCCGCCACCTGCGCCGGGGTCTTGCCCCGCACCACAATGTCAGCCGCCGTGCCGTAGCAGTGCTGGCTGTGGGCTACGCCGCCCACCTTGGCGTTGTACTGCGGCGTCCGATACCCACTGTTAATGGTCACAGTCACGCCGAAGCGACTGCGGATGCTCTGCAAAACCATCACCAGCCGGGGGGCTACCAGCACGGTATCGGAGCCGTCTTTGCAGGCAAATTCTTTCACTGTAAAGTTTGTGGACAGCTTCTTGCCGCCGTCCTTCGCCTTACTGTAGGCATTGATCTCTACGCTCATAGGTTCTTCTCCTTCCGGCTCAAATGCGTCCCCGCTTTTCAATTTCCACACCAGAAAGAACGGGATCACCCGTCCGTCCCCGGTAAAGCCCTTGCCCTCGCTGTCCATAAAGCAGGTGCTTCCGCCGCCGTCCATCATGATGGCGTTGTCCCAGCCGGACGCGGCCAACAGGTCACGGAGCTGTTCCGGTGTCCGCCGGTCCTTGCTCACATAGTAGGCGAACCGCCCATCCTTGGTGCCGATAGCCGTCCGGGGAGCGCGGTACTTCATATCAGCCCCGCAGTGGATGGGGCTGATCTTCTTCCCGCCGATAATGAGGTGGACACACTCCATGTAATTCCGGTCCCCGTTGGGCACGGTCTTCACGCCGAAGTCCTCGGGCGTGTTCCAGCTGATGGCCCACGCCCGGTAGGCCGGGGCTTTGTAAACCTTTCCGTCTGCCTTCAGGTGGCAGGCGGGCTGCTGGTTCCGTAGGAAAATGGAGCCATTGCAGATCGCGTCCCCGCCCGCCTCCGCCAGCATTTTCCGCAGGTTGGCTGGGGTGGAGCGGAGACGTTTTCTGTTGAAATAAATCCGCACCCATTGGAGGTCCTGAAGCGGAACTGTCCCCGCTCTGGTCATTTTCTCAGGTTCTTCCGGCTGTAGCAGTAGCCCAGACTGTCGTAGCTCAGCTCCCAGTGGCCCACGGTAATGGTGGTGTCGGCGCGGCTCTCGTCCCGATCCATCACGGGGATGGCAGTGCCGTAGACTCCGCCGCCAAGTGCCTTGTTGGAGTACCGGATAGGCTTTCCGTCGCTGGCGGTCTCATACAGGCCATCCTTCCGGTCATCCTCCGCGGGAATGAAGCCCTCCCGCATTTCGTCCTTAGTCCACCCGGCCACGCCGCCGTCAGGATTCAGGTGGAAGTTGGCACCGGCCTCCTTCAGGGCCTCGTTGATCTCCTCAATGCTCTTGCCGGCAGCCTTGCCCTCAATGATGATCTCAGCATATTTCTTTTCCATGATTTGTTCTCCTTTTAAATCAAAAAATGGTTGTTGATCCTATCTATGTCCCCCTCGTCCTCGCCCCGTCTCCCGTCCTATGGGAGAGGGTTTCCAAAGGGAGAGGGCCGCAGCCCTCGCCCTTTGTGCCGTTTCAAGGGGGTGTGGGGGGAAATCGAAATCCCCCTGCGTTTCTCTTTAGGGGGCCGGGGGGACATTCTCTTTTCAAAAGAGAATATCCCCTTGGCTTCCGCTGGGAGCCCCAGCCCTTTGCGGAAGCAATTTTAATTACTCATCTGCTTTGCGATCTGGTTCACGCCGGTGCTGGCCAGACCGCTTACAATGCCCACTGCCACGGCGGTGAGATAGTCCGTTGCGGGAAAGTCTGCCATAATCAGCATCCCCACCACGCCCAGAACGCCGCCGGACACGCCCACAACAATGGGAATCCACTTGTTCTCAATGGCGGTGGCCTTCACAGCCATGCCGATCAGGTAGCAGATCACCGTAATGACCGCTACGCTTGCAATGCCAAATCCAGAAATATCCATGCTCAATTCCTCCTTTTAATCTTAGTCCTCTTCCGCTGCCTCCGCGCTGTTCAGCGCGTCCAGCACCGGGCGGAACATTCCCTTCCGCCGGGGGTCCTCCTTGGGTTCTTCGGCATACCGGGCCTTGTTCTTCGCATTCAGCTTCTTCAGCAGTTCCCGGCTGTCGGCGCTTACCTCACCCCGCTCCCATGCGTCATAGTAAGCCTTGGCCACCATCTCCTGATGCTCCGTGCAGAGATCGTCGAAGATGTCCAGCAGCTTGTCACCCATGGTCACGGCGCAGCGGAAGGCCGTCTCGTCCAGCACCTCGCCCTTGCGGTATGCGCAGTGGTACACCGCCCGTTCCTCGTCCGTCATGCCGGAGAGCACCACCAGCCACCGCCGGTCAATAAGCCGTCTTGCCGTCTCGTCATAGAACCGGCTCCACTCGCTCTTGGGCACCATCACCGTGCCGTTTTTCCCGGTCACGGTGCCGTACATCCCGTTGGGGCCGAATACAGCCAGGTTGTCGTCTGCTACCGGCGCGCACCAGCGGAGCGTCACTTTTTCCGTGTCCGCCATCACCTGTACCACCTGCGGCTTAACCTCCGCCATAGCCTTTGCAACGGCCTCCGCCGCCGCCTGTTTAGCGATCTCCGCTACCTCATCGGCTGTATAGAGCTTTTCGGGTTCCTTCTCCGCCGCAGGCGCCTTCTGCTCTGCCACGGGCGCAGCCTTTGTCTGTTCCCGCAAGGGCTGGTCGGCTGCTTCCAGCTCCTGGGCTTCAATCCCCGCCGCCACATCTGCGGCCGTCCGTTTCTCTTTTGCCATCTTTGTCCGCTCCTTTCAGATACAAGATGCTTTGTTTTCTGTTGCGCTCCGCCCTCATGCAGGCTTTGCGCCATATCTGCGGGAGAGAGGGTTTCCTCCCTCCCGCTTTGGGTCTTACGCGTTGATGACGGCCATGCGGGACGCCAACACGGGGACACAATCAATAGACATGGAGACAACCACGTCGATGCTCATGTCTGCGGTCTGGTCGGGGGTCAGCTCCAACTGAATGGGCGTGCCCTCCTCCATGCCGATGTAGACAGGCTTGTAGCCGCCGGCGGGCACCAGCCAAATCTTGTCGGCGGGCACAATGTCGATCACGCTGGTATTCTGGGTTCCCGGCACAATGGCGGTGTCGATGGGCATCAGGTTCATGCCCATGTACTCGCCCAGGAAGCCGTACCGCGCCCAATCCACGCCCAGCAGGGTAGACAAGGCGGCATCCAGGTTCACGGTGGAGGCGTTCACCACACCGCTGGGCAGCGCCTTGGTCAGGGCGGAGGGACGGCCAATGGCCATCACGTTCCGGTAGCGGGTCCCGTTCACAACGCTTACCCGCTCACCGGCAGTGACCCAGTTTGCGGAGGTGTTTGTGAAGTTCATGTTATTGGGCACATAGGCGGTGTTGCCCGTCATCTTGGTCAGGGTGCTGATCCACAGCGCGGTGATCTTGGAGTACATACCGGCGGCCAGAGCGTTGAAGAACTGACCCATGTCGGCATCGTTGCCCACCAGCTGATACCACTTCACGCTCACCCGTGCGGTGCGCAGACGGGGATTCAGGGTCACGCTCTTGTTGAAGAGGGTGTTGGCGGGCTTGGAGCGGGAAGCGCCCCAGCTGTCGTCCTCAAAGAGGAAGATGTCGTTGGACATGATGTCCAGTTCCTTGGTCTGGCCGATGGGCACGGTGGTCATCTCGGCCAGCCAGCCCAGCCCGGAGCTCATAACGGTGGGCAGCATGGGGGTCACGATCTCGGTGACGATGCCGGCCAGAGTCTTGAGGTACAGGCTGTCGCTCATGAACTTGCGCTGGTTGCGGCGGAACTCGTCCAGATCAGCGGGAGGAATCTCGCCGCTCAGGGCGCACACCCGCTTGGCGCAGAAAAGCAGCAGGTTCTTCTGAAGGTTGCGGTTGGTCATGCTGTAACTGTTCTGCCCCTCGCCGTCCGCCAGCATGGCGGTGAAATCGTCGGGCTGCTTGGTCATGACCCGCAGGGCGCGCTCATCCCGGCCCAGACGCTCACGCATCAGCAGACGGCCGCAGGTAACGATGTAGGCCCGATCACGTTCCGCGTTGCTGAACTCCTTGGCTGCGCTGTCATACACATCAGGATTGATGCTGTTCAGTTTGATTGCCATTGTTGTCACTCTCCTCTCGTTTCTCAGCCCGCTGCCGCGTCAACCTTGCAGGCCAGCACGTCCACGAACTCAAATGCGCTCTGTGCGCCCTCGGTAAAGGTGCCGCCGGTGGGCTGAACCTTGAAGTACGGAGTCCCCACGTCGGTGGGAGCGGCGGTGGCGGGCACCAGCAGACCGTTGGCAATGGTCAGGAACTTGTTGGCCCCCAGAGCGGTGGACAGGTTGCCGATGCCGAACCGGTAAATCTTGTTCCCGTCGAACACGATCTTGGTGAAGGTCACGGGATAGCCCTTGGGAGCGGGTAGGCCCAGCGTGTTGGCGCCAACCTTGTAGAGGTTGCCGGTGGCGGGGTCCTGAACCATGTTCACGTCGTAGGGGTTGCAGGCGTAAATGCCGTCGCCCTCGCTCTTCACGGCAGCTCCGGTGGTCTTCATGTTCCAGCTGTTGCTGTTCTTGATGGTCACGGTGGAACCGGTGGGGCCGACGCCCACATAGCCCTCGCAGTCCATCAGCTCGTCCTTCACGCACAGGAACCCGGCGGAGCAGGTCTCGTCCGCCTTATCGGCGTTCTGGAACTTGCCGGTGATGTTCAGGGTCTCGTCAAATACGCGGTTGGTCACGCGGGGCCAAAACGCAGTCTTTTCAATGTATGCCATTGTGATTCACTCTCCTCTCGTTTCTCAGCCGTTCATGTGGCTCAGCATCTCCATGATGCCGCCGCCCTCGCCGCCGTTGGTCTTGGGGTTGTTCCATGCGAAGGAATGCTGCTTGGCGGCCATTTCCTTCTTGCGCTTCTCGGTCTGTGCCTTGCCGTGGGCGGCCATCAGGTCCAGCACGGCGCGGTCTGCACCGCAGAACTTCCCGTCAGTCTCCATGGCGGCGAACTCCTCTGCCCGGTCACACAGGCCCTTGGCAGTCTCGGTCATGTCGGCGTCGCCTTCCACAGAGCAGGCCCGGATGTCCTCCAAAGCGCCGTTCACAGCTTCCTTCACGGCCTCCACCCGGCGCTCATGCTCGGCGGCCTCCATGGTGCGGATCTTTTCCTCCGCTGCTTCCAGACGTGCCTTCAGTGCCTTCACGTCCTCCGCCTGCTGCCCCTTTGCGGCGCAGGCATAGTCCACGATGTCGCTCACCTCTACCGTAGCCTCCACGCCCTCGCCAAAGGGGAAAGCTGCCGTGAGATAAGCGGGCTTGATGCGGCTCTCCACCACGGTGCCGTTATCCTCCGCGTTAAAGGCGTAGGTATAAGCGCTGCCGGCAGAGTCCACGAGGCCAACGTGCATCCCGTCCTCGCTCAGAGCGACCACGCGGTAACCCTTGAACTTTTCGGACATGGCCTCCATTGCCTTCTTGCTCATGATGTTCACTCCTTTTCTCTTGTTCGTTTCGTTGCTTCCCTTTCCGGGGTCCAGAGACGCCGCCCGCAGTTTTAATGTCTTAAACTCTTCCTGCATGGCACTCAGCGCCTTGATCCGCGCCCCCGGAATTGCCGGCGGCACATCGTCTCCCAACACGGTTACGCCAAGACCTGCCCAATCCGTAATGACCTCGGTCTTGCCCTCCATGTAGGATTTTTTCGTATCGGTTTCGGCGGAAACATTTATGCGCCCTGTCCGCACGATTTTTTCCACCAATTCCGGTGCGTAAAACTGAAATAACCGGCCCTTTGCCCTGATCCACTCGTTCCCGGCCTCTTCCACAATGGAAAAGTCCTTGGGATCGTCGGATAGGGTCCCCACGATGCGCTCCGCCGTTCCGTCCATGAACGTGTAGCCTTTTTCGCCGGTGTAGGGGTCCCACACCTCTCTCATGTTGTGTCCGTCTCCCACCTTGCGGCCCACATAGGCACACAGAATGGGCTGACCCACAAACGTCAGGTAGTGCTCCCGCATATTGCGGAAATCCCAATGATTCTCATTCAGCCCGGAGCGCATGACCCACAGCTCCACGCCGAACTCGTATTCACTGAGCCGCTGCATGACCCGCAGTTCGCCGGACATTTTTACGTGCTCCGGCGGGGTTCCTCTCGTCCGAAACGGCATGGTCACGCCTCCTCTCCGTCAAACAGCTTTTCCACCCAGTTGTCATAGCTGGTGGCGCTGCCGTCGGTCTTGTCATACATCTGCCATGCGTAGAGCATGGTCTCGTAGCTTTTGCTGTTCTCCATCTGAAGATTTTCAAATTCCCTTGCCAGTGGATACAGCCCCACTTCTTCGCTGGTGCCCACGCAGTCCCGCAAGGCATCCTCAATGTCCTCCAACAGCCGGGTCACCTCTCCGAAAACGCCGTCCATGTCCTCCGGCCGCTCCCGGTATTCCGGGGTCTCCGGGTATTCCTGCATCAGGTGCCGCTGGTGAAGAATGTCTCCGATCACGTCAAACCGCTTGGGCTGTTCGTGGGCCAGACGGTGAATGGCGTCCGCCGTGTGTACCAGTCCAAACTCCACCAGAACCCACTCTTTCAGCGTGTCCAGCCCCCGTGCGGCGTTCTGGTATGCCGCCGTGGCCCGCCTCGCCGCGTCCCGCAGCGGGGAAAAGCGGGGATTTTCGTAGTGGTAAATGTCCCGCAGCTTTGCCATGTGGTTTCCTCCTCTCAAGATGTAAAAAAGCGCTGCCCACGCCGGAATATCCGGCGTCAGCAACGCTTTGCTCCTCCCGCTCACCGCTTAGAGCGGGGTGCTCTGTTCACTTTTTCTTCGGCTATCCGCCGTAGGTGTCAATGTCCGCTTCCTGCCCCTCGCTGGTCACGGTGCCGTCCCCCTTGGGTCTCCCGCCGGGGTTCAGATCGTGGGCCGCCTGGGGCGGCAGTCCGCTTTCGGACTGCTTGGCATTGTAGCTTGTCACCAGCGGCAAACGCTTATCCATGATGCCGCTTGCCTTGATGGCGTTGGAAATGCTCAGATCGTCCAGCAGGGAAAGATCGTTCATGGCCATGTAGATGATGGTCTGGGGCAGAATACCGAGGGTCATGCCCTGCTTGGCCTCCTCCATCCGCTTTTCCTCGGTGGAGAGGGTCCCGAACAAACTGAACCGCCACGAATATTTCAGATTCAGCTTGTCCATAATGGCGGCCATCATCCGTTCGTAACCCCGGTATACGCACTCCGCAAACTTCCCTTCGATCTGCAGGGAGATTTGAGCGATGCCCGCCTTGGGGTCCTCCGTGGTGGGTACAATGGCGGAAAGCCCCGCCTTGTTCATGGCGTAGCTGTACCCGGCTGCGGAAATCTTGGTGGCGCTGGGTGCTTCTGCCAACTGGTGCATTTTGATGTTTTCCACAGGGGCCGTGAACCAGCCGATCCCGCTGGTGTTGCTCTCTGACAGCATTTGATACCACAGGTACTCAAACAGCCGCCGTCCCGCGTCGGAAAGCCGGTAATCGTCCTCTGTGCTTGTAATTTCGGACTTATCCTTGTAGGGGATCTCGCCGGTAAACAGGGCGATCAGGGGGTTCTGCACCAGTTCCAGCTGGATCTGCTCGTACTGCGCCATCTGTACCAGAGAGAGATACAGCCCCGCCAGCGGGGAAATGGCGTTCCGGGATACGTCATCCGCCTCAAAGGTGAAAATCTTGTCCACCGGCAGCGTCACCCAATAAAACCACCGCCCGTTCTGGGAGTATACCTCCGGGTCTCCGGCCAAGCGGCCTCCGGTCTGCTTCCTCCGCTGTTCCAGCACGTTCAGGTCCACCCGGTCCCGCGCCGCGAAGATCACCCGCTTTCCCGTGCCCTCCGGTGCCCGCTCCGCCGATGCGTAGAAGTCATCCAGATAGAGCAGCAGCAAGTCTCCGAACTGCAACGGGTCCGTCCCCGGCTGCATAAAGTACATCAGGTTCATCGCCACCGTGTATTTCGACACGTTGTTGAACCCCACGATCTTTACCCAGTCGCTAGGGAGCTGCTGTAAAAAGGCGTGGTTTACCTTGTTGTGTGGCTTGTCCACGCTGATCCGGGGATAGTAGAAAACCTTCCCCTCCTGCAATACCTGCCCCGCGATCTCATGGGCCGTGGCCTTTGGGTCCAGCGTTTTCCGCAGTTTGTCCAAAAGCTGCCATTCCCGCAGGAAGTCCTCCCGCTTCGCTTCTTCCTCTGTGGCGTACTCCGGGGCAATGTAGCTGTGGTAGGTCAGCATTTCCGTGTACACCTTCCGGGTGTGAAACAGGGGATACGCCGTCCATTCCAGCGCGTGGGCCACCTGCCGCAGGCCCTGTTCGTTGCCGTCCGGTGCGGTGAGCATCTCCGCCACCTTGTCCTTGCTGTAATTCACCGGCAGGGAGGAAATGGCCTTTACCCGGCGGTTCTGAATGTAGGGGTTATTCCGGGTGTAGGTGCTGCTGGCCGCCCGCATAAACGCGCCGCTTACGGCGTCCATGGGCAGGTCGCCGTACTGTGCCGCCAGTTCCCGCAGCCTTCCGAATATCTTCGGGTACGAGGCGAACTGCACCGACCTCAATTCAGTTTGCAGGTCCATGCTCCCCGCCTCCCTTCATGCGTTCCCGCTCCTTCTGCAATTCCCATTCCAGCCGGTCCAGCGTGTTGACCCAGCGCTTCTCCGTCTCCTCCGGTGTCACGCCCGCCTGAGCCGCCGTCTCTGCCAGAATCATGGTGTTGCAGTCCGCCAGCCACAGGCGGTCTCCGTCTGTCAGCCGATCCAGGTCTGCCCCGGCCACCTCCACTGCGCCCTCCGGCTTTTTCCGTCCGGTGAGATACAGCAGAATGTACCCTGCGCAGATCCGGTAAAATCGGATGCCATACGCGATCTCTTCCGTTTTCCGGGTCCGCCCCATGGCGTACAGCCGGTATCGTTTCTTCCGTTGAGCCATTGTCAAAACCTCCGGCCTCCCCGCCGCGCCGTCACCAGCCGTCCGCTGCCTCCGGTGCTGATAGGCGGAGCCACTTTGTTTTCCTTGAACCGATCCAGCGCCGACGCCCAGTCACTCTTGTTCCTTCCGTGGATCTCCGTCAGCAGTTCCTCCCGCTCGATCAGCTGGGCCAGCCGCAGGGCATATTTCGTGGCGGACCAGCTATCGCGCTGAATGGCCTTGGAAATGCGCTTCTCGCTCATCCCCGCCCCGCTGGGCACCAGCTTCAGGTTCTGTATCTGGCCAGACAGCTCCCGGCACTTCTGGTAGGGCTGTGCAAACTGATAATCCCGGTCATCGTCCCGGATGCGGTGGGCGCGCTTATACGCCTCCACGCCCTCATTGGCGTTCAGCGTCAGCAGTTCAACGTTGTGGTGCTCAAACTCCGTCTGCGCGTATTTCAGCATTTCAAAGTCCGGGTCCGTCACGCCGGTGCCGCCTGCCTTGATGGGGTAGATCACCGGGATTGCCCCCGGCAGCTCCGCCGCCGCGTAGGCTGCGTGGTTCTTCACACACAGGGGCGGAAGCCCGTCTCCCAAGTCGGTCATCAAGTCCTCTAAAACGCCCCGGCCATACTGCCAGGAGTCGATGGCGATGTAGGTTTGGCTGCCGTCATAGCAGAAGCGGTTCCAAATGGCCTTCAGCCGCCGCGCCTGGGCCTTGCTCTTGTCCGGCGGGGGCCAGTCGTCAATGTAAACCAGCTGCTTCAAAAAGCGGTCCCGTTTCAGGTATTCCCGCTGCCGCGTCAGCTTCAGCACCACGCAGGCGCATTTGGCGTTCTTTGCCGAATCCTCGTAGGAAACGTCATAGCCCACGATGTAAATAACCTCTTCCGGATCCAGCTTGGGGTGCGGGTCCTTGCAGCAGTGCTCCGTCTCCATCACCAGAAGCCGCTGAGAATCCGTCAGCACCTCGTCACTAAGCACGGGAAACTCGTCCGCGCCGGTGTACCGGCTCTCCATCTCCCGCATCCATTTTTCCGCAGACAGTTTTTTCCGCTGTTTCAGTACCCATGAGTATGGGCGGATCTGCTGAAGTACAACGCATTCCCAAGAAATATCCATAGCAAACGCGCTCTCACCGGCAGCCATGGCCTTCATGGCGTCGCACCGGGCCTGAAACGCCGGGTTCTGCTTGCGTCCAGCGCTGGTGATGGAGTGATCCTTGTACGCAACAAAATTGGGGTCGGCTTCTCCGTTGATGTTGTGCAGCAGACGCACCGCTGGCATCACGATCGTCCCGTATGCCTCGTGGTCAAAGGGTTCTCCATCCTCTTGGGCAAATTCCTCCGCCGTAACCGCGTGTATGTTGTCGCCGCGCATGGCTGAGATATAAAAGGCGCTGCCGCAATCCGTCTCGATCTTGAAATCGTCCTTGCTCTCCGCCGTGACCCTCCAATGCGCTGCCAGCGTCGGAAAGTCTTTTTCGATTTGGCGAAACGTTTTGCTACCGATGCTGGCCATCTGCTTGTAGCTTGGACCAAAATATGCAACCTGTGTGGCCGGCCATACAACACCGTTCACCATCTCGTATTTCATCTTGGAATAGGTTTTTGTAATGCCTCTGGTTCCCGTAAAAGCCACGCTGGATTTTCTTGCGTACACCCGCTCCATAACCCTTTGCAAAATCTCGTCTCGCGCGTAGTCCGCGTTCTCCCCACGGCAGATATCTAACAACTTGTCCGGGAACCACCGAAATGTCCAGATCAGAAAGGCCCACCAGGCATCCTCATAGTTCGTGTAGTCTCGCTCCGCTGTTGGCTTCACGCTGACCCAGCCCTGTGAACTTGTCCATGCCTTTCCAGCCCGCCGCGCCATGGTTCCTCCTTACCGCTTTTTCTTCGCCGGAGGCATCTTCACAAGCCCAAGCTGCTGGTATGCCTCCTTTTCCTGCTCGTTGGGTTCCTCCGCGAACTCGCCCAAATCGTCCCGCAGCCGCATCTCCGGCGGCAGGGTGGTCAGCTCAGGCCGCCCCTCGTTCTGCCGCATCCGGTTTTCGTTAATTAAAATCATTTGCTCCGCCGCGTCCATGGTGTAGGGGTATTTGCAGGATCGCCCAAACAAAATGCGGAACATCTCGTCCGGGTCGCATTGCTTTCCGTTTTTCAAAAGCCCTTTCTTTTCCAGCGCTTCCACCAGACTGTCGATCCGCAGATCGTCAATGGGCTTCGCGTCCTTTTTCCGCAGTCCCTCGCTGGACAGGTTGTCCTGCACCATCTTGTTCAGCTTAGCCGCCTTGTCATATTGGCCGATGGCCCGCATCTTGTCCCGGTCCAGCGTCATCTTCGCGCAGTCCCGCAGAATAAACTCCTGCTTCACGCTTACGCCGCCCGCCGCCATCAGGTCGCTGGACAGTGCCTCATAAATGCGGTCCAGTTCGTCATAGTCCTCAGAGGTGTAGGGGTTCTTTGCGGAGTTCTCGCCCCAGTTCTTCCGCTGCTGTGCCGTCCCTACCTTCCGGTTCCGGGCGGACTTCTCGTTGCCCACCGCTTTGGTAAATTCCCCGGCGGACAGTCCCTCGCCAAAAATCTTGGTAATGTCCGTCAGCCCGTCCAGAAAGCCAAGGGGTTCTCCCCGTCTCGTGTCCAGCTTCTTCAGCCGCAGGTTGTCCAGATAGGCGATCCACTTCTCGCCCACGTCCGGCTCTTTTGGAACCGCCAGCATATCGAAAGGGCGGTCAAATTCAATACAGCAGTAAAAAAGGGCAAGGCTGTCGCTGGTGGCACGGGCAATGGCGTCATAGCGTTCCTGCTGTGCAGTCAGTTCCGCTGTATCCATCGGTTCCAGTTCCATTTGCGGCCTCCTTCCCCTTGAAAAAAACAGAGAGTGAAAAGAATTTATTTCTTCTCACTCTCTATTATTTCACAAGATTTTCCCGATTTGGTAAACTTTAGTAGCCACTTGAAAAATTTTTTATTCCGGCTCCAAGCCAAGGATGTAATCCACACTCACGCCGTAAAAATCCGCCAGTGTGATCAGGGCCGACGCCTTCGGTTCCTTCATGCCGCTTTCGTAAAATCCTACCATGCCGTGGCTCATACCGCAGTATTCCGATACCCGGCGGCTGCTTATGCCTCTGGCCCGCCGCAATTCCCGCAGCCTTACTGCGTAAACCGGCAGTTCCTTGCGGTCCTCAGTCCTCTCCATCGTCCCCCTCCCCTTCCAGCAGCTCGCAAAGCCGTTTCAGGCGCCGTTCGATGCTTTCCATCTTCCAAAGCAAAGAAAACAGCGCCAGCAGTGTGCAGGCGTATACCGTCATGGCAATATTCCCGCTGCTCGCCTCATAGACCGCAAAGCCCGCCGCCGCAAACAGGAGCACAAAATTTACAAGCGTCTCTGCCATGTCCTCCGCCCCCTTTCTCAGACTGCCCGGACCTCTCCGGGCAAAAAGTTCTCCGTCACGTCCCCGCCAAGGGTTTTGGTCGTCACGGTGATAAACCGTCCCTTGGGGTGTACCCATGTCACCCGCCCCGTCCGCATCGGGCACAGCTCCACGCTTGACCGCTCGCTTTTCGCCCGCTCCACCGGCAGCGTCTTGAACTTCGCCTCTACCGTCTGCCCGATCTTCATTTCCGTCCTCCATACGTCACTTTTCTCAAATCTTTGTACCGCTCAGCGTGCGGAATCAGCTCCGCCTTATCCCGGATGATCTCTTTCAGCACCCGGTCCATATGCTCCTGGCACACGTCCGCCGCCGGGTTTTTGTAGTCCAGCGCCGGCCTGTATTCTTTTCTCACTTCTGCCCATGCTTCGGTAAGCCTCATAATGCGGTCATAGCCCCAGCCCTCCGACTGGTGAATCGCGATTTGCAGTGTATCAATGTCATACTGCGAGGTTATAACCATCGTTGCCTGAAGCAGCCGGTTGGTCTCGTTCTCCCACCGTTGCAAGTATCCAGATTGTTTGGCCATCTTACTTCCCCCTTAACAAGTGCAGTTTCAGCCACAGTGGAATGTCGGCGGTTAAAATGCTTTTGAAATAAAACACTATAAACGCAATGCCAGCGGCTATGACCACCGTCCAAAAGGCTATCATCAGCCAGTCTTTCAGCTTCATTCAGCACCTCCGTCCATCTTGGCCCCGCAGTTGGGGAAGTAATTGCCGTCGTGAACATAGATGGCCATCGCATACGCCTCATGATTACATTGGGAGCACTTCACAAGCTCAAACTGTTCAGAACAGTCCTCGTATCGGCTATGTATCCACCGCCCATGCACCACCGGGGCCACGTCGGCGGCGGGGGCCACGCGAAGCAGTCCGGCCGCAATATCCAAGCCATCACAACGCCCGACTAAATATTGGTTGCTCGCACTGTTATAATACCTGTTTCTGCTGTCAACAATCGCCTTAATCGTTGCTTCCCGCTTAATGTATTCAGCCATCGTCAAAAATCCCCTCCCATACTTCTTCATAACCAGTCTTTTCGTAATCGATTTTCAGACGCTTTTCGCGGATCATGGCGTTCAGCGACCTGACACACGGGCATCCATACGAATTATCCTCACAATAGTCACACATACTGCCGAATCCACAGCACCCAAAAGAGCTACCACCATCTGCACTGTGCCGGTTGCTCCATCTCTGGAAACCATTTTCCCACTTCCGTTTAGCTTTACCTGTGTTGTTACTTGATTGTTTCTCCGATGTGTCATATAACTGCATTTGGTCAGCCATTGTCAGCCCTCCTGTTCCATGCTTCGATTGCTAATAGATGATTCAAAAACCAATGTGTTCTCGGTTCGATTGGACAGTCTCTATTTGGGCAACATGCTCGATAGCAGTGACCCTTTCTCTGCATAACGCCCTTATATCCACAAAACGGGCACGATTTTAGGTCAGCCATTCTTCATCGCCTCCACATAGCACCAGCTTTGGGGCGGGCGCTTGATTTTGTTTTTTTCATAGCAGGTGTTACATTCACTCGCCCATTTTTCGTCGCATTCATTGCATTCATGAGGGCGTTCGAACTCGCCCAGATCGTGCGGTGTATCGTAGATTACAAGGTCGGAGATATGCCAGCCGTAGCCAGTTCCCTTTAGGTAGTTCACAATTTCTTCCCGTGTCAGGCAGGATTGCTGTTCTACGTCATCCGGCGCATGGTTAAGGGGCGCAAGCTCATAAATTCGGTCACAGGTAAGCTCCCCGATGACCTTGCCGTTTCCTATGGCACCGCCCACCGGGATTGCCGCATCCACATCCATGCAGGCAATCAGGTTTGTGCCTGTCTGATTCTGCATAAACGCAAGGTGCTTGTCTCTTGTGCAGTAGATATAGCACTTAAACGGCGTATCCAGCTTTGGCCTCGTCTTGCGCACCTCAATCGTCTTTTCGCCGTTGGCGATCTTCTCCACCCACTTGGGGCGGATGCTGATAAGTACGGCTTTACTCATCCTTCATCGCCTCCAATGCTTTCTCCGCCTGCTCGTGTGTTAAGAAAATCGTTTTCCCTATGGAACTTTCTACGTATGAGCAGAACGGGGTTGTATCAATGTCCCACCGTCCCTGTATTGCGAGGTATCTCATGTTGCTGACTTTGTGCTCTAAGATTTCTCCGGCGAACACTCTGAATAACGTATCGCCCACATTGCACGGCCGCACCACCAGCCGACCAGCCCTGTCGGCCTCGGCCAGCTCTTTCATCCTGTCCACATCGATGCTGTTGAACAGCGCCGCAATGATAGCCATATCCATGCGCATCGAGGTTACATCGGATGGCATCATGTGCGTGTCCTCATAGGCGGCAAGGCGCAGAAACCGCTCCTCTGGGATATTCCTCGGATACCCGTTTGCAAGGCGGCGCTCGTACTCTTTTCGTTGCGCGTCAGCTTCGCGTTTATTTGTCAGTCGTTCCATCTTCTTACCTCCTCCGGCGGTTCCGGCAGCGGCATCCAGTGGGTAATCGGCACGGCGACCTCTGTATCACAATCTTCCAGACTGCCCTCCCACCAAAAACAGCCGTAATCTGTCCACACAGCAGTTCCGTCCGGGTGGTATTTCCCACCATCACTGGCAATGTAGTTAATAAGGACCGGCACTCCATTTTCCGGCAGCCGCTCCTCAACCGGGATCCACCGCCGTTCAAGCAGTTCCGCGCTCTCCTTGGCCACCAGCTCAGCCGCTTCCCGGAGTTGCTCGTTCTGCCCCCGCAGCTTTTCAATTTCCTTCTGGAGCACCGCGATGTGTGCGTTTTGATTCTCCAGCCGGTCAGCGGCTTCGGTCAGATCGTCGCCCAGTGTGATCGGCGTTTCCCACTCATTTTCTCGCGCCCATTCCGCGTGCTCCCGCAGCGAATTTACGAGGTTTGTATCTCTCATAGTTCCTCCCTACATTTCTTCATTCAGCCAGCTTGCCCACGTCACCATGCGGGCATCATCGGCATTGGATAGCTTCTCTGGGTATTTCAGATCAAGTGAGCAGCCCTTTGCTTCCAGCGCGTCATCCACGGCTTTTTCGATCAGCTCCCCCAATCTGGCTGCGTTTTTCGTGTAAAACTCAAAGTTTGTCATTCCTCAAACCCTCCAAGAACTTCCTGCCCCGGCAAAACGCCGTCCTCCATCCACCAGTGGAATACATCCACGCCGGAGCGCCAAGAGTATGCCTCCATGCCCCGTTCGATCCGTATTATCAACATTTTGTCAAACGAACGTATCCACGCTGCCTTGATCTCTGGATAGCGGGCAAATTCCATGATTCTGGTTTTGGATGCCATGGGACAGCCAATGCAGCCCACCCGGCAGAATCCCTCGCAGTACAGCGGATTCATGGATATTTTTTCTACGCCGACGTAATCCCAAATATCTGCCGCTTGCCAGTCCACAATGGGGTTCACCACCCGCTTCCCCTTGAGTTGACACGTTTCAAATAATCGGCGATCCTCGTCGTTATCGTTTGATAGGATCAGTTTGTTTTGTGGCTTAGACGTTAAGACCTCTAAGCCGCCACGGCGTTTCCTGGCCGTGGATTCCGCCCAGCGAACACCCGTAGCGATAAACCGATCCTTGTCTCCCCCCTCTTTAAGGACGGCGCAACAGTACCGCATCAGGCGTGTGGGCGGCATGAGCTTCTTTTGAATCAGTTTCCACATGGTCATACGGGAGCCGTCCGGCTGGACGTGCTTGTCCACGTCGCACTTGATGCCCTTGCATTCCAGCTGATAAAACGTATCGTACACATGGCGCACCGTCTCTGGAGCGTCCGCCGTGGTCAGGCTGTGCAATACCTCAAATGGGATGCCGCTGGCCCTTGCCAGATGCAGGAGCACGTCGCTGTCCTTCCCACCGGAGTAGGTGATTACCAACGGCTTCTCAAAAAGCCGCAGGCTCATATCCGACGCCGCTTTCAGCCGCTCGATTGCGGTCTGCTCCAAGTCGCTCATGATTCCTCCCTTATGTCTCCGCCCCATTGCTCCGCCATGGCTCTGGCGATGCCGGGGAAGGTCTTTGCGCGGTTTTTGGCCCTATCCGTGGTAAACATACCTTTGTGCTGTTCCCCATGCTTATGGCTGTAACTGCCGCTCGGACACCATGTTGCTGTCGGTTCAACGATGTTTGTCGGCTCCAACGGCTGGACACCACGCTCCCACAGCAAGGTTTTTTTGCTAAACGGGTGCCCGTATTGATAGGGCTGTATGGCTTGGGTTGGCTCTGGATACTCAAAGACTTTACTCGGCGTCGGATTCTCAATCACAACTTTTTCACAATCCGCTGCCCAAATAGCTAAAAACAGCGCTTTGCCGCATAAGCCCTCATAATACCGCTTGATATTGAGCTTGCCGCCCCTATACAAGTGCCGCGCTTCGGCGTTGCTGGTTTTGGTGCAGGGCGGGAAAGCAATAATCATATCCCACCGCCCCACATCATGGGTCTGTCCGTCCATAGTGGTCACTTGCCCCCCCTCAATGGCCTTGAGCGCATCGCCTAAGATATGCCACTCAGGATGCCCGCCGGAGGGTTCCTGTATATCACACGAGTAGGCTTCATAGCCCAGCGCCCGGAACGCCTTGCAGACTTCCTGCGATTCCTCGCAGGCTATCAACACTTTCATGCGTCCTCCACCTCCGCAAGCCAGAATTTCCGGCAGCAGTTATCGCACTCAGCGTAATGCCATTTGCACAGTCCCCTTTCGTCCTTATACACGGGAGAAAATGCGTTCGGGCATATTGCTAGGACACCGTCTTTCGTAGGCTCCGCTCCCGGAAACAGCTTCAGGAACTCACTCTGCCTGGTTTTGACGGGGTGTTCCTTTGCCCATTGCTCAACTGTGGCAACCATACCCTCGGCATTTTCTTGGTTATAGTTGTGGTTTAGGAAATAATCTTCACACACTGTTGTAATCGGGCAAGTGTCACACTCGCCCTGTGCGTTGCACATTCTGCTTCGTTCTTTCAAAAACTCAACAGCATCCATCAATCTGCCTCCCCTTCCTCGTCCAATTCGTTGAAATACTGGCTCCCGCAATAGGGACAGCCCACCTTCCGAAACCGCTCAAAAAAGCAGTCCGGTCTCGGCTCCGAACCGTCTAAGATCAGCGGGGCTTCAAAATCTGCGCCGCAGGTTTCACAGTGATACATGGTGTTTTCCTTTCTCCGGGCGGTAAACATCTCCCCGGTTCCACGCCTTCGTGGCGCAGTTCAGACCGTGATATGGTCTGGTCCGCGCCCCGCAGGAGGTGCACGCCACGATGTAGTCAAAGGGCGGTGCCGCATCCTCGACCCGCTCCCCGCTGTCCAGTCCGCAGAGAGGGCAGGGTGGCAGCTTTTTATTCCACCCTGCTCTCCGGTTCTCCCTGTTCACGGCGTTCCACCTCCCAGTAGGACCTTCGCCAAAAGAACCGCCAGCAGCAGTAAAAAGCAAATTCCGCCGATCATGGCGGAGGTGTCCGCCCGCTCCCGCCGCCGCTGCTCTCTGGTCTTGCGGTTCTTCTTCGCCCGCCGCCGTTCCATCTCCCAATAGGCTTCCTGTTCCCAGTAATCGTTGCTGTGCTTCATGTCCCGCTCCTTTCGTGTCTGGCCGTTCTTGGGGCCTCCCTCCGCAGCTTTCGTTTGCACCGACTTAGAAAATCCGCGTCCATGTGCATCTCCCGACAAATGTCCGCCGGGTCTGTCCGTGCTTCCAGCAACTCCCGCAGCTTCTGCATTTCCGCTTCCCGCAGAAGTGGCGGCCGCCCGCCGCGGCTGGTAGTCCGACCTCCGCCCGCGCAGTTCACGCATTCCGCATAGGGGCAGTGGTTCAGGCAGTAGTCGATCTGGCTCTGCCGGTCATGGGTGCATATCTCAATGCGGTCTTTCCCGTCCGCGCTGTCCCATGGCAGCACGGCCCGCACGATCACAGTTACGGTCTCCACCGGGCATATCTCCTTTCCGTTCATACCTCCCGCACGGTGATGTGCTTCATGTCCTGCATCATCTTCACCTTCATGCGGTAGGTCTTGTCTTTTTTCGTGGAAGGGCCTTTTACGTCCTCCACAACCAGATGCCATGTGCCGTCCTTCCCCCGCTCCTCGTAGGAGAAGTCCGCCCGATATGTCACGGCGCGGCTTCGGTCGCCGTTGGCCGTGATGTAGCTTTCCTTCAGCGTGAATTGGGGTTGGAGCCGCAGGTCCCGGATGGCCCCGGCCTTGCTGAGCAGTACCAGCTCGTCATACCGTGCCGCCTCCTTGCGGCTGTCGAAGGTGTGCTCCGTTCCGTTGGGCAGGGTTCGGGCGGTGGGGTGGTTGTGGTGCTTGCGCTTACCCTCCGCCGCCGCTTCCGCCTTTCCCTTCTCCTCCGTCACGAACCGGGCCATCACCCTGGCCGTCCGGTCGATCTGCTGGGCCTGCATCTGCTGCTGTACCTGCTTCCGGTATCGCTCCGGCAGGCTGTTTAGGTCATCCAAACAAACACTCATCGCTTTTCCTCCTGATATTTCGGGCAATCCAGCACCTGTACCCGTTCCACCAGTCCGTCCCGATCCATGCGGGATCTCCGCCGGACCTTCCAGCCGGGAACGTCCTCAAAGCGGACCTTTCCACTTTTTTCGTCCACCCGGCTCCATTCACACTGCCCATAGGCCAGTTTGCAGGACCAGCACTTGTGCAGACTGTTGGAGGGGTCCTCCTTCTCCGCCTTCGTGCTGTATCTCCGCATACAGCTTGCCAACGTAAAATTACCTGCCATCCCCATCGGCCTTTCCCCGGAGATAGGCCATCACCTCATCCCGGCTGCGCCGCTGGGGCCGTACCGCGTCCTTGAACCATTCCGGCGGCTTCACCGCCTCGGCTTCCGGTTTCACTTCCGGCGCCGGCAGTTCCTTTTTCTCAGGTGCCGCCAGCTTCTCCGGCTCCGGCCCGGTGCCGATGCGCTGTACCAGCGCCCGAACCTCCGCAGGCAGGGCGTTGATCTCCCGTTCCCGTACGGAAATGGCCCGGTAGCTGCGCTGGAAGTTGCTGGACACTACGCTGTGCACCGTCTCCGTGTCCATCCGCGCCCACTCCCGCAGCGTGTTGGGACTGCCCACGATCCGCTGTACCACCGGCGGGAACTTCTCAAATTCCTCCTCCGCGCCGTACAGCCCGTTTCGGATGGCCCTTGCCACCAGACCCCACGCCTCTGCCTCCGTCATTTCCGGTTTTGCCGTCAGCAGGCGAAGTTTGGCCTTTACCTGCCCGATGGTGGGCGGGAATCCCTTTTCGTCGCTTTCGATCACGCTTTTTACCGCCGCCGCCACCAGCGCCACCTCGTCATGGGCAAACATATCCGCCCACAGTTTGATGGCGTTGCGCATATCCGGCCCAGTGGTGCTGCTGTAAAACCGGGGATAGGCCGCCGTCAGAATATCCATGATGATGCCTGTCTCCTGTCTGGTCATGTTGTGCGGCCCTCCTCCGCGTCCATCTCCGCTGCCAGCTCCGTCCAGCTTTTCCGGGGCTTGTCCGTCCGGGATGCCGCCGGGGCGGGCTTTCCTTTCCCGCTGTCCCGGCCTTCCCATGTGAGGAACTTCTGCTTCCAGTTCTTCACCGGGTTGCCCTTGCTGTCCCTCCACGAGCGGCCCTGTGCGTCCGGGGTGTTAAAATACTCAAAAAACCGACGGGGGTCCACCGTACTCTGCCGGGACGCGGCGTAGGCTTCCACCTCTTCCAGCGTGGGCGGTACGAATTTCACCGCCGTCCGCTTTCCGCTCTCCGGTGCCTTTGGCTCACTGGGGGCACTGCCCCCCATATCTTCTGAACGTAGTGAAGAAGATATATCTTCTATATCTATCTCTTTCTCTATCTCTTTCTCTCCGTAACGATGTTCGCACAATGTTCGCACATCGTTCGCACATTGTGACGATTCTCCCAGCTTTGCTCTTGCTCTGGACTCCCTCATCCGCTTTGCGGAGGAACCTTCGCTCCCAACGTTTTTCACCGCATACGGGAAGAAAAACGTGACGTCATCCGAGGTCTCCGCCAAACCGCAGGAAAGAAGGTAGTTGATCGTCACCTCCACGTTGGCCGGTTCCTCATCCAGTTCCAACGCCAGCTCATCGGCAAAGTTATCGTCAAGACCTGACCACTGCAAAATTCCATCGTGCTTCATGGCAATGAGCTGCATTTTCAGGTAAATGATGAGGTAGGTATCCCCGCCCGCCAGCTTGCGGAGTTTTTTGATCCGCTTGGACGTAAAGAAGTCATCATAGAGCCGCAGCCAGAAATACCGGTTTTCTTTCGCCATAGGTCAATTCCCCCTAAATCTGCGGTACATAATCGTAGGGTTCGTCCTCTTCGGGCTGTTCCCACGGCAAAACGGCGTCCTCCTGACTGTCAAGGGAACCCGCCTGACTGCCGCTGTGTTCCATAGGCTTCGCCGGTTCAGAGGAGCGCGGCTTCTCACTTTCTGCCGCCAGCAGCCCCAACACTGCCGCCATCACCGTCTGCGGGGCCACGAACTCCGCGTGAAGCTCGCTCCACTCCTTCTGTTCCCCGTCACGGGTGGTGTAGCGCCGGGTTTTCCACACGCCGCACACCAGAACGGCGTCTCCCTTTTCCAGGCACGCCGCCATGCGGGTCACGTCATCGTCCCCCACGGCAGACACGTTCATGAACTCGCCCTTAGCGTACTTCATGCCAAATTCCGCCTTCGGCGTTCCCTTGGCTGTGGTTCCGGTTTTGACTTCACGGGTGACGGTGCCGGCACACATCATGTACCGGCTCCCGTCCTCCTCCCGCGTCTTAATGGAGATCAGCATGGTTCCTCACCTCATTCCCCAAAGAAGGTGGCCGCATAGTCCATACCCTCGTCCCGCGCCTTCTGAGAGGCCTCTGCGGTCTTTTCGAGCTTGGGGGGTGTAACCATACCGGATTCGCTCTCCACGGTCTCCTGATGGGCTTCCACAGCCGCAGGCGCGGTCTCCACCACCTCTCCGGTAGATGCCACCGTGCGCTCCGGCATGGGCATATCAGGGATCATGCCCTCGTCCTCGGCGCTGGCTTCCTCCATGAGCTGGGTCTTGACCTCCGGGGACAGGGGCGCGTAGCCGCTGTTCAGCAGCTGCCGCAGAATCGTCTTGCGGCACATCCGGTCCTGCCCACCGTTGGGATCGTACCAGGGGGAGCCGTTCAGCAGCTTTTCCACGTCCTTGGGGTTCATCTCCCCACTCTGCATGGCCTTGAACTTCTCATAGCTGAACGCCTTGGAGTACCGGTCCGCATGGCGCAGGAGCCGGTCCATGGGCCAGTATTCAAAACGGAAGGTCCCGTCCTTCAGTTCGTAGTAACCGTAGTAGCCGATAATAGGCTTACTCTGCCGCTCCTCGTCGCTCTCATACTTGGCAAGGTTCACGATGGGCTTGCCCGTCCGGCGGCTCCGCCCCTCGATCTCGCCCTCACGAATGTCCGTGCAGTCGATGTCAGCATAAAACCCGGTGGACATGGCAAGCTGGATATAACCTTTATCACGATTCCGGCGCTTTCTCATCGCGCCGGGGTGGACTATCTCTTCACACGTTTTCGTGTGCCGCGCACTTCGGGCAGCAACTCATCCTCTGCCCTACCCCGCTACATTCATCACGGGTAGTCTCTACACTCAAATACTCAAAATGAAGCCCTTTACAGGTTTTTAATCTTCCCTTCAAATGCTGGCACAATGATGAAGGGAGCTGTTTTGTTTCTCTTGCTTCTTTTATGCTCTGAAATATCTCTCCGGTTTCTATGCACCTGACTGCTTTCTGCCTCTTTGCCACCGATTCAGGGGCATCCTTTTTACCAAGTTTGGCAGCCCTCAATTTTTCTCTTGTTTCCTCAGATACGGGGTGTCCCACTTTTGGACCTTTCAGATTGTTTAAAATCTGCTTCATCCTTGCTTCTGGGGACATTGCCGCCCACTGCCTTTTGCCGCACACTCTGAGGTGTTCCTTTTCTTCCTCAGTCAGCGGTCTGCCTCGTCCGTCTCCGCCCCTCGTCCGGTTATATCTGGGCCTGAGCTTTTCTATAAAAAACATCTCACGCTCATTCAGCATTTCTGCTGGACATTCCTCAAGAACTTCAAACGAAAAGTTTTCTAATCCATACTTGATGAACGCTCTCTTCAAAGATAGGTTGTGTTCGGCGGTTATAGTCCGGTGTTCTATAAACCGACGCTTAATGTCAATGCTTTGTCCAACATAGGTGTTGCCAGACACCTTGTTGGTGATAAGGTAAATTCCTGTCATAATTTTCTCCATTTTGAGTATCGCAGCACGGTATTGCCCCGAAAAATGAAGGGTTTCACCGTTAGCACCGCAAAAGCGGCACACCCCTGAGTAATAGGGTTCACGCAGTTTTACTTGACCATAAAAGTTTAGCCAAGAATGTACGTTGCGGTAGTCCCGTAGGGAACCACATAGTAGCCATGGCCGAAGATCAGGCCCATGCCCTCGCCCCGAAGGGCCGCCGCCACAATGGTGCTGGGTTCACAGGCTCTCAGCTGTTCGCTGGCATTCACGGCGGAGATCAGGGTGGAAGTCAGCCGCGCCGCCGCCTTGTCGCTCCGCAGAGCGCTCTGGATCATCTTCTGCATACTGGGGGCCGCAATGGCCATGGAAAACGTGGGCTTGTCCCGCTGGGTCTGGGTCGCAAAGCTGTTTGTTGCCTTCATGACAAAATTCCTCCCTTATTCAGTCTGCGCGGCCAAAGGCGATGCCGTTGGCCAGCATATAATCCCGCAGTCCGTTCAGCTGCTCCACAGTGCCTGTCACCCGGAACGAAAGGGTGACGGTCTGCGGAGCCGTACGCTTCGGCTGTACCTCCGCCGCCGGGGCCGGTGCCGGTGCTTCCGTCTGAATGGCTCTGGACGCTAACACGGCGGCCTGCACCCGCTCCGCTCTGGCGGCTTCCTCCGCCGCCCGCGCAGCCTCGGCCTGCTGTCTGCGCTGTTCCTGTTCCGCCTTCCGCTGTTCCTCGATCTCCTTCACCCGCTTGAGCGCCTGTTCCTTTTTCAGCACAGTGGGCAGATCGTGGCACTGCTTGTACTCTTCCAGCAGCGTTGTCTCGAACTCACTGTTCAGTCCGCGGATCGCGGTAATGCTGCTGTCACACTTGCTGATCGCCACCAGAATGTCCTTGTGGGCCTGTTCCTCTGAATAGGTGGCGTTGCCCCACCGCTTATCAAATACGGCCTCCCACGGCAGAAATTCCACCAGCTCTCCGATACGCTCATCGAAAAAGGCCCGGATAGCGGCCAGCTTCTCCCCCCGACGCTGCTCGTCAAAGGCTTTGATCTGGCCGTCCAGATTGGCGGCAGATTCGTCGCACAGGGCCGTCAGTGCCTTGCACTTTTCCTCAAAGGGGGCGTAGCTGGCCAGCGCCGCAGCCTTGGCCATCTTCCGGCACTCGTCGATACGTCCCGCCACGGAGCGGATGCTGGCCCGGTACTTCTTTGCCGCGCCGATAGCCTCCTCCGTCACCACCATGCCCCGGTATGGAGCCAGATTCTCTTCCAGCCACTCCTGACACTCCGCAAAGTTGGCGGAGATGTTAAACTCCTTCAGCGGAGTAAGATCCGTGGTAATGGCAAATTCCATTGCGCTGCTCATGCGTCCGCGTCCTCCTTTTCCCCGGTGTCATAGGCCGTGATCTCCTTCAGCAGCGGCATGATCCGCTCGTCCACACGGCTCTCCGGCACGTTGATCTCCACCACCATGGCCCGCTTGTCTCCGCCCTGCGTGGGAGCCATCACCTTGTCCCCCACCGTCAGGGGCAGTGCCGTCCGGTAGGTAAATGCGTTCCCTGCGTATGCCTTGTGCAGGGGCTTATAATAGCGAATGTTTACCAGCATCATGCCTGCGCCTCCTTGTCATCGTCCTCTTCTGTGCAGGGAATGATCGACAGAAAAAGTGCCAAAACTGGGAATTTTCTGCAAATACGCTTGACCTCAAGCAATGTCCGGCGAATCAGATTCACCAGCACATTCGCGTTGGAGGTGGAAATGGCGCTGCATACCTGTGAATTCGCATCGTCCACAGCTACGCAGATAAACGCCGCAGGGGTTTTGTCCATCAAAACCTCGCCGGTTTTGATGTTCCTCACCGTGATGTGAACCTCGTTCTTTTCCATATTCATGTCTCCTCGTCTTTCTTAAATTTTTCGGAGTTGTGCGCCTTACAAAATCAAAGTCTGGGCGGGCATCGTCCCCGCCTCCACATGGTCCCAAAAGGCCGTCTCCTGTTCCAGCAGCCATTTCAGGTCCGCCTCGTGCTCCCGCCGCTCAAAGTCATAGCGGCGCAGTGTGATGTTGCCGGACAGATCATAGAGCGCCGCATAGAGCACGGCGAAGTCATACCCGGTGGCAAGCAGCTGGTGAAGGATCTGCGTGAAATAGTTCTCAGGAACCTGATCCCGCCATTTCGCCCAGTCAATCCCCCGGCTCACCGTCGAGGTTTTGATCTCCAAAATACCCTTCCGTCCGGTGTCCGTCTCCGTCAGTTCTCCATCCAGCGTGGCAAAAAGCCATGGGCGGTCGCTCTGGTAGAGAATGTCATAGGCACCGTAGTAAAGCTCGTAGCCGGGATACTGGGCCATGAAGAAGTCCCGGATGGCCGGTTCCATTCGCCGCCCCAGCTCCACGGCCTCGTTGCCGCCGAGATCAGGCGCGGCTTGCGCCCCGGTTTTCTCCTTCCACAGCGTCAGCGCCGTTTTCCATGGGCTTCGCCCAATGGCCGCCGCCGCCTCGCTGCCGCCAATGCCACGGCACCGTCCTGCCAGCCATTGTGGCCGGTCCGGGAAAGTCAGCCGTACCAACTCACCCATTTTTCAGTTCCTCCCAATACCTCATCACGGTTCTGGCATAATCGCTGTGCCCCGGATGGCCGCTGTTGTAGGCCGTCAAGGCGTTCTCTACGTCATACCGGCTCAAAAGCTCCGCCATGTAGTCGCAGGCCACCCGGAAATTTCCGAAGGGGTCCATCAGGTCTGTGACCCCCAGCCGCTCCATCCGGGCCTTGTGCCACCGGGGCTGTACCTGGCAGTAGCCCCAACTGGCTCCGCCGTCTCCCTTCACGTTCCGGTAGCCGGTCTCCTTGCGGATGATCGCCAGCATCAGCGTGTACTCCACGCCGCTTTCCTCGCAGGCCGCCCGGAGATAGCTTTGCAAGTCTCCGTCCAGTGGAACGTCATCCCGGAAATACCCGCTGCCAAACAGCGCCGCTTCGATCTTCTCGTTCTCGTAGTCCTCCTGAACCGGCGGGG
>CEBV01016510.1_pt1 | contig 133108 bp, 100 predicted proteins | sample 554741 | NCBI WGS metagenome assembly CEBV01 (sample SAMEA3182070, study PRJEB8094) | gut metagenome | biome: human; feature: gut; material: Stool; isolation source: human stools | place: Canada | collected 2011-11-22 | reverse complement strand
GAAAAAAGTGATTTTAATGGCATTGTTGCTCGTACCGATGAGCATCTTTGCACAGAAGTTTGGCCATTTCGATTCAAGTGCCATTATCCAACTCATGCCGGAGTACACCACAGCTCAGACCGAAATCCAGCAGCTTCAGGCTCAGTATGAGAACGACCTGAAACGCATGCAGGACGAGCTGAAAAAGAAGTCGGAAGAGTACGAAAAAGAGAAGGCTAACCTGTTGGATAACGTAAGACAGCGTCGCGAAACGGAATTGCAAGATTTGTATAACCGTATCCAACAGAGCTATCAGGACAATCAAAAGTCCTTGCAGGAAACTTCACAGCAGAAGATGCAGGCTATTTCCGACAAGATGCTCGGCGTTATCAAGCAGATAGGAACAGAGGGCGGTTATGTTTATATCATGGACGTTTCAGCCGGTATTCCTTATATCAGCACGACGTTGAGTACGGATGTGACGGCAGACATCAAGCAAAAGTTGGGCTTGAAATAAGCGGAATATTCCCTGTTTTCATACAAAGGCTTCTCCGGCAGTACGAAATGCGAGCCGGAGGAGCCTTTTTATTTTCTATCGTGTTTTTCTGTTTTCCGAGAAAAAAAGACTGTTTTTTATCGGTATGAACATAAAAATGAATAACTTTGTTACGGTTAATAATATACGGTTCATGATGCGCAAAATGAATAAGTTAGTCTTGTGTCTGTCTTTTTTGTTGTTGCCTTTCGCCGTAAAGGCGCAGACTACGCAGGGCAAATTCGGTTATCTGAGTTACAATGCCATATTTCAGGCTATGCCCGAATATGAGGTTTCCCAGCAAAAGCTGGCAGACTTGAAGTCTAAATATGATAAGGAAGCCCAGCGGAGTGAGGAAGAATTCCAGCGGAAGTTTGCAGAGTTCCTGCAAGGACAGAAAGAATTTCCGGAGAATATCTTGTTGAAACGTCAGCATGAACTGCAAGACCTGTTGACCAAGAGTATCCGTTTCAAGGAAGAGTCGCAGAAGTTGCTCGTGCAGGCGGAAAAGGATCTGCAGGCCGACATGCTTTACTTGTTGAACGAAGCCATACGTGCCGTAGGGGTAGAAAGAGGGTATGCCTATATTATCAATACGGACGGCAATACCTGTCCTTTTATCAATCCTGCGGTGGCCGACGATGTGACGAACTATGTGAAAGAAAAGCTTCAGTTGCCCATTAGTGTCGAGCCATGAAAGTTGCTTTAACTGAAAAGCCGGGGCCTATCGGAGTGTTCGACTCCGGTTACGGCGGACTGACCATCTTGCATGAGATTCGTCAGTTGATGCCGCAGTATGATTATCTTTATTTGGGAGATAATGCCCGCACACCCTACGGGACACGTTCGTTCGAGGTCGTGTATGAGTTTACGCGTGAAGCCGTGCAGAAACTCTTCGACTTGGGTTGCCATCTGGTGATATTGGCTTGCAATACGGCTTCGGCCAAAGCTTTGAAAACCATTCAGCAGAACGACCTTCCGCAAATGGAGGGGGAGACGCGTCGTGTGTTGGGCGTCATCCGTCCTACTGCGGAATGTATCGGGCAGATAACCCATAGCCGTCACGTAGGAATTTTAGCCACATCGGGTACCATCAGTTCCGGTTCCTATCCGTTGGAAATCCGGAAACTTTATCCCGACATTGTCGTGAGTGGGGAAGCCTGTCCCATGTGGGTGCCATTAGTGGAAAATTACGAATACGATTCACCCGGAGCCGATTATTTTGTGGAAAAGCGCATCGGCAACCTGCTCCGGAAAGACCCTGCGATAGATACCATTGTTTTGGGGTGTACGCATTATCCCTTGTTGCTGAACAAGATTCTGAAATACACTCCTCGTAATGTGCGTATCGTCCCCCAGGGAGAATACGTGGCCTACAGCCTGAAAGATTACCTGCAACGTCATACGGAAATAGAAACGTTGTGTACGCAAAGCGGCACGTGCCGCTTCCTGACCACGGAAAGTCCTGACAAATTTATGGAGTCGGCTTCCATTTTCCTTCGTCAGCATGTGGAAGCCGAACGCGTGGTGTTGGAATAATGTTTTTTCGGTATTATGATTCCAACACTCTGTACCGGTTTCCATAATGTATATGTATTGATGGGATATTCCACGAGCACGCAGATGAACCTGCGGCTTCCCGGAGGGTCGGAGAGCACTTTGCACGAGGACGTGCCGATGAAGGAGGTGATGTGCGGCAGGGACCGGCTGTGCCGTCGGTACACCTTGCGCAGGTTGAGGTTTTTGGGTTTCCGGTAAGGTAGTACGACGGGTATCCGCTGTTTTGTCCGTATGTCGTTTTTCATTCCACCGTCTTATGGCGGTGCATGCAATCTTCTTGAAGTCCATAGGCTTTGTGTTTTCTGTTATGTTTTCCACCTGCAAATATACGACATGAAAAAGCCTTTGTCAAGCCCTTCACCGTAACATATTGAAAACCAATGTAACTGCAAATTCGTTAAAAACAGTTTCATGCGGACAGTCCGTTTTCCGGTGAAATCCCGGTGAAGGATTGTACGGTAGAAAGTTCACCTTAAAACGTTGGTATAGAAGAGGTCTGAAGGAAGCGAACCTTTTTGGGCGAGAAACAGTTTGTGGGAGGTAGAGTAGAGTGAACCCTTCCCATGGCTGTCCATACTTTTTCCTGATTCGGTTTTCAGCATGGCAAAGCCCGTAAGACGGATGTCAGTATGTCCGAAAATCATTCTCAGGAGATTGAGAAATCGTTTGCAGCAGAATGGGAAATCGTTTGGCGCAGATTGTTTTGTCGTTTTTGTATGCTACAGGGACATTACTGAATATTCCTGCATCTTTTGATATAGTTGCCAGCAAGTGTAAAGTAGGGAAGACGGATTCTGAGACCAGAAATCGGTTATAAAAAAGCCCTGTAAGTGAATATCAAGCAGAAATGTCAAAAGTATAAAGTATACCTTGGTATTTTTGCCGATTTTGGTAAGATGGAAAGTACAGTTATGTAAATCCGTCAGTCGAGCAAATTCCCCTTTTATAATTTTTTCTGGGTACAGGTTCCAAATGCCCCAACCAGCCTTGTGCAAAATCCCTAAGGGTATATTTTACCAATCCTGTTTGGGGGCTGAAACATAGATATATTTTGATGTGATTTTATAAACCACGACAAAGTGATGCCCTTCCAATGTATTGTGCAAGGTAAGGGCATTTCATTTCTGAACTTCTAATATGACATGCTGAAGGCTTGACTTCTCAAGCCGAGCTTTTCAGCGGCTACCACATAATCATAGACCGAGATTCCTTCTTTTCTTATTCCTGTTAATTCACGTAAAAACTCCAGTTCATAGAAACTTCCGTAATATTTGCATATCATTTGCAGGCATGCCGGGCCGCAATCTTTGGATTCCAATTGACGGGTATGAGGAAAGTTCTTATGGAAAAACATGGGGTATTTTATTTATCAGATCTCGGTAATAGCAAAAGAAAAGTATATTGAATCAAGATCATATTCTCTTGGTTTTTTAAAGATACTCTGCTTCAAAAAAAGGCTTATTGCATACACATCCTTTGCCGAAAGTAAAACTAATATATTTTTAGATGATACTATTCTAACGCTTGTTACCGTTCCTATGCTATCTATTTTTACACTTATATAGAAAATAGTATGCTTGTTTTGAGCTTCATTCCTTAATCGGATTATGTTATCATCGGTTATATATTGTGAGATATTCTGCTTAATTTTTCTGATTTCGGTTATAACCAGACTGTCTTGTAGATATTTTCTTTCCTTATATTTTTCTACGGATAAGTTACCTGCCTTAGTGTCTTTTTCAAGAGTTCCCCATTCGGCAACATATGTACACGCACCATTTTTTGTTGATAGATTTTCCCATATTATGGTTTTGTCATTGTATTTCTCTTGCCTTATTAAACTGTCCTTTTTCTTTTTTAATCCTTTTTTTATAATAAACATGGCTTTGTCGAGTGTCATTCGTTGTTTTTGGTATATAATTTCTGTTTGTTTTCCCTTGTATTTCAATGGTACAGAATCAAGTAAAGCCGGACAAATTTCTTTCCCTTCTTTATTTATCACTCCCCAACGGCCTCCGTTTATCGTGTGGTACTCCCCTGATTTGTCTACAGGTACACTGCGTCCTCCTGTGTTAAAGAAGGCATGTCCGTTTTTAAATGGGGTAACAAAATCAAAACGTGGAGGAATGACTATATGTCCGGTTGTATCAGCAAACCCCATTTTGTTGTTATTCCCAATCATTCTAAAAACACCCTCTGAAAGGTAGTCCGGACCATTATCGTACTGGAAAACTTTAAATAGCTCTGTCCCTGAAGGAGAGATGGCTATAATATCTTTTTCCTTAGGTTTGCTGATGAAACCTAATGTGCGATATGGAATGTGGCACATGTATTTTCCATAAGGGATTATTGTATCTCCCAAATTGTTTTCATAACCGTAGGTGTCATCATATTCACGATATATTAAGTGAAGTTCCAATGCCTCTTGCGCTGCAATATTGAATGCCGCAAACCAAATTATAATAATATATAGCTGTTTCATTTTATTTCCCAGAATCTAATTGTATCACATCTGTCATAAGTGGGTTCTTCTTCCAAACCGTATCCGTCACCACCCAACAACTTACGGGCACTTAATTCACTGATTGCAGGAATGGACAATTTTAATATTTCCAATTTCTTTTCCATGATGTTAGATTTATAGTTACTAATTTAATCTATCACGTTACAAACGTAAATAAAATCATACTAGGCTCAAAATAAAAATAAGAAAAAAGTATGAGAAGTATCGTAAAACATATTTTTCGTTCCTATAGACAATTGTTGTCTAACAATCTCGATATATTATAAATTATTCCGAACTTCTCATGAGGGTTTAATAGTAAAACTCCTAATGAGTGAATGAATAAATAGTAATACAAGGAGAGCCCTTCTGTTGGAAAGGATTGGAAATCAGAGCTTTTTTCTTTGCTTTTATTTAAAACCTTTTTGAGGTTTATACATGTGTCTTTTAATATATTGTCTAATTCAGGGTAAAGGACCTCTTTTTGTCCCACAAGCGATAATAATTCTTCTTTCTGCTCATTGTATTTTTTATCCATGCAGGTCAAAAGTTTGCGTTTGCGTGCCAAAAGTTGGCGAGTGTTATATATGCCGTTGGTGTCTAACACTTCGGGCATTAAACGACTCTGGGTATCTACCAAAAACGTCCTCATGTCCTTTTTAGGCACAACATCGTGGAGATAATAATATGCAAAACGATAGGCCAACAGCAATCGACGGCTTTCGGCTTCCCTTCCCCAATACCTCATAGCCAAATTGGACAACATGGACATCACGTCTGCCAATTCATCGTACAGCAGTTGGCCACCCAAATACAGCCCTTCGTAAAAGCAGCTTGGGTAGGGGTATGAAGTTCCATACCCAAAAGAAGTGAATTCCAAATCCTCCGTCGTGGTTTTCAATACCGTTGTTTGTCGGTTTGAAAGTTCGGAAAGCAATACTACATCAATGTCTGAATCAGCTCGTGTTTCTCCTACGGCATAACTCCCCGTAAGCATAATTCCTTTAATTATGGAATGGGGATAGAAGTGGTATGTGGCCGCTATGATTCTTTCTGTGAAAAGAGAATTGAGCCTTTTCATGGTAAGAATCAGTCGAGCAACCTTTTGCTCAGGTATCTTACGGGATACCATAATGCACCATAGCTGACCAGCAATACGGTAAAGAATACGATGACGACATCCCAGGGGTGAACGCTGACGGGGTAGGCATCTACGACGAAACTTCCGGAAGAATTGCCTAAAGTGATAAGTCCGTAGGTTTGTTGCAGATAGCATAAGGTAATCCCGACGATGATGCCGATTAAAGCTCCGAAGCCGGATATCATGCGCCCTTCAAATAGGAAGATACGGATAATCTGGTTGTCTTTGGCCCCTAAATTACGCAGGGTACGCACGTCTTCTTTCTTGTCTATAATCAGCATGGAGATGGAACCGATGATGTTGAAGCTGGCTACTAAAAGAATAAACGTAAGAAACAGGTAAGCGATGAGCTTTTCCACTTCCATGATGCGGAACACGTCTTCCTGCTGTTCGTAGCGGTCTTTTACCGTAAATCCGTTACCTAATATTTTTTGGATGTCGGCTTGTGCCTGACGGATGTCCACACCATCTTGCAGTTGCAATTCTATGGCGGAAACACGTCCCTGTTGCCCGAACAAATCCCGGGCAAAACGTAGGGAGGTAAGGATGTAACCGGCATCGTATTTAGCCTGTTTCACGGCAAAAACCACACCGGGTGAGTATAATTCGCTTTGTGTGAAGCTTTCTGTAGGATTGGACAGGTTCACCCGCTCTCCCTTTTGGGGGGCGTAAACTCTTAAGGGAGTGTCGAAACTGGCTCCCAGTCCTAATTGTGCAGCCAATTGTATGCCCAACACTCCGAATTCCAGAACATCTGCATGTAAAGTAAACGTACCGTCTCCATAAAGCAGTTTGTTCAGGTCTGCCATTTGGGCGAAGTTGTCGTCTACTCCTTTGATGGTTACCATGGCTTGGTGTTCACCACAAATAACCAATGCATGGTCTTCCAACGTTTCCGTGTAGATTTTGATTCCCGGATAGGCTTTTAGGGCTGTGAGTCTCGGATCGTCTGCGGCCATGGTCTTCCCTTGGGATGGCGTGACCTTTAGCTGTGGGTCGATGGCTGTGAAAAATGAAGCGACAAGGTCTTGGAATCCGTTGAATACGGACATCGTACAGACCAATGCCATGGTGGCCAGAGCTACACCGCATACTGAAATCGCAGAAATGATATTGATGGCATGGTGCGATTTCTTGGAAAACAGGTATCGTCGTGCGATGTAGAACGGGAAGTTCATTCTTTCAGTAGCTTGTCGATGTTTTCGATATAGTCCAAAGAGTCATCTACGAAGAATTTCAATTCGGGGATGATGCGTAACTGATGGCGTACCCGTGTCCCCAGTTCGTAACGGATGGCTTTCATGTTGCCATTTATATTTTTCACGATTTCTTCGCTTTGCTGGCTCGGAAATATGCTCAGGTACACGCGGCAGATGCTGAGGTCCGGACTGATGCGGCAGGCACTTACCGAAACCAATACTCCTTTCATCGCCTTGGTTTGCAGCATGAAAATCTCGCTGAGTTCCTTTTGTATCAGCCGGGAGATTTTGTTTTGTCTGGTTGTTTCCATATTCTTTATTTTATTTTTTGCGGATGAGGGTCAGCCCGTCACGTAACGGTAGGATGACTTTCTCCACACGTGAGTCTGCGGCTATTCGGTTATTGAAATCCATGATACCCCGCGTTTGTGCGTCCTTATGGGGCGGAGGCTCTAATACGTGACCGTCCCACAAGGTATTGTCGGCCAAGATATAGCCGCCCGGTTCGAGACGGGGGAGAATCATTTCGTAGTAGTCCGTGTAGCGTCTCTTGTCACCGTCCACGAAAGCCATGTCGAACGTGAGTTCCATTTCCGGAACCCTTTTCAGAGCATCGCCGATGATGAATTCTATTTGCGAGGCGTATGGTGAGTTCTCTATCCATGGTCGGGTGAAATCCTCCTGTTCGTCATTGATTTCAAAAGTGTATAGGCGACCGTCCGGTTCAAGGCCTTCTGCCATGCAAAGGGCTGAATAGCCGCTGTAAGTTCCGATTTCCAGAATACGCCGGGGACGTATCATGCGGACCAACATTTTGAGCAGACGTCCTTGCAAATGTCCGGAAGCCATGCGGGGACGTAGCAGTTTTACATGCGTGTCCCGATACAAGGCTTTCAGATATTCGCTTTCCTCGTCGATATGTTCGAGGATATATTGGTCCAACCGGTCCGTTTCCTGCATATTCGGTAGATATTAGAGATAGCGTGTCCGGTTGGGCAGTACGTATTCCATGGCGTGTTTCAACACGTCTCCCACAACGTTGATTTCGAGGAATGAAGTTTGAGTTCCTTTTTTACCGCCACTCAGGTAGGCCACCATTTCGTTTTCCGAAAGGACACCATCGTCGAGCAATTTTTGAAGGGCTGCAAAATAATACGCTTGTCCGTTGGCTTTCTCCGGCATGAAGATAGCTTCCACCCCGTAGGAAAGTGCGAGATGGCGCATGGTCTTTTCTTTGTAGCATACGGCCAGGACGGGGTATTTTCCACGGTAGGCCGCGAGGGAACGCGCCGTAAGGCCGCTGAAACTATCTGTAATAATAGCCCGGATAGGCATCAGATTACTGGCACGTACAGCCGATTTTGCCAAAAATGAAGGGACGTCGGTTTTTTCCGGTGTCAGCGGAATCTGGATGTCGTTTTCTTCGAGTTTGTCTTTTTCAGCCTGTGCCGCGATGGTAGCCATCGTGCGCACGGCCTCTACCGGATACTTGCCGTAAGCCGTCTCGCCGCTCAGCATCAGGGCATCCGTACGGTAGTAGATGGCATTGGCGATGTCTGTGACTTCCGCCCGTGTCGGACGTGGATTGTTGATCATCGTGTGCAACATTTGTGTGGCTACGATAACCGGCTTTTTGGCTAAGATACATTTTTTGATTAAGATACGTTGTATGCCCGGAATACGTTCCTGGGGTACTTCGATGCCCAAATCTCCGCGAGCTACCATGATGCCGTCTGCCACTTCCAGAATTTCATCAATATTATCCACGCCTTCCTGGTTCTCGATTTTTGCGATAATCTTGATGTCGCTACCGTATGCATTCAGAATCTCACGGATGTCCAATACGTCCTGTTTGTTACGAACGAAAGAGTGGGCGATGAAGTCTATGTCTTTTTCGATGGCGTAAAGGATGTTGTTGCGGTCTTTTTCCGTCAGAGACGGCAAATTGATACGCACGCCCGGTACGTTCACGCTTTTACGGCTGGCCAGTGTCGCATCGTTGCATACTTCGCAATACAAAGCTTCTTCATCCTTATCCGTTACTCTCAGTTCAAGGTCTCCATCGTCTATCAAGATTTTGGCACCTACGGATAAGTCGTTTACGAAGTTCGGATAAGTGACATAAATACAACCGCGTACGGTCTCTTTTTCCGGATTACCGATAATTTTGACCCGGTCGCCGGTTTTATATTCGGTAGTATCTTCGGCATTTTTGGTGGTTCTCACTTCCGGCCCTTTCGTATCCATCAATATACCGATACGATTGGATACTTCGCGTACGTTGGCTATTAGTTGCTCGAAACCTTCCCGGCTGGCATGTGCAGTATTCATACGTACTACATTCATGCCGGCATTGAAAAGGTCGCGGATAAAGTCCACATCGCAGCGCAAGTCTGATATGGAAGCGACTATTTTCGTCTTTTTCAACATCATAATCTTTATACCTTTTTAAATTTAATACCTATTATTTCTACTTTTTTATTGAGTCTTTCCGGCAGTGCAAAGTGCTTCGACCGCCAGTCTGTAAGAATCGAGACCAAAGCCGCAAATAACACCTAAGCAAGCACATGAAATCATGGATTTGTGGCGAAACTCTTCCCGTTTGTGCACGTTACTGATGTGTACTTCCACGACCGGAGCCGTAACCGCTCTGATTGCATCTTGCAGGGCTATGGATGTATGGGTGTAGGCACCGGCATTCAGAATAATACCTGTATCTTCAAATCCTACCTCATGAATTTTGTCAATCATCTCCCCTTCGATGTTGCTTTGGTAGTAGTCGATTTCCAAATCGGGATAGGCCGTACGCAGCTTCTCTAAATAACTTTCAAAGGATTCTGCACCGTATATGCCGGGCTCTCGTTTGCCCAACAAGTTGATATTTGGCCCGTTTATGATTTGTATTCTCATCTTTTTCTATAATTTTGTAGAAAACGTGCCGCAAAAATACAAAAAAAGAATGGAATACAGCGAAAAAACGTCTTATAATAGAGGTGGGGAGGTCTCGAAAGCATTATTACGAAGGTATTATCAGTATTTGAAGTTGGAAAGAGGGCTTTCAGGAAATACATTGGAGGCTTACACCGAAGATTTAAGAAAACTTTTAGGCTTTCTTTGGGAAGGAGGATTGGATTTCAGGACTGTCTCGGTGGACGATTTACATCAGTTTATGGCAGAGTTGGCAGATGTCGGTATCGGGCCTCGTTCCATGGCGCGTATTTTGTCTGGAATCCGTTCATTTTATCGTTTCCTATACGTGGAGAAAGAAATCGTACAAGATCCAACGGAATTGCTTGAATCTCCGAAAATCGGACGTCATTTGCCGGAAGTTCTGACGGTGGCGGAAATAGATGCCATGATAGCGGGTATAGATTTGAGCCAACCGGAGGGACAACGGAACCGGGCCATTCTGGAGATGCTTTACAGTTGTGGCTTGCGGGTAAGTGAGTTATGCGGGCTTCGGATTTCCGATTTGTTTTTGGAAGAGGGCTTTATCAGAGTGAAAGGCAAAGGGGGGAAAGAACGTTTGGTTCCCATCTCCGGTCGTGCCGTACGCGAATTGGAAAATTGGTTCCTTTGTAGGAATCTTATTCATATCAAACCGGGAAATGAAGATTTTGTTTTTTTAAGTCTGAGGCGGGGGGCTTCCTTGTCGCGGATTACCATTTTTTATTGGGTCAAGGAATTGGCAGTCGCGGCCGGGATTCAAAAAAAGATAAGTCCCCATACGTTCCGTCATTCTTTTGCTACTCATTTGTTGGAGGGAGGGGCAAATTTGAGGGCTATACAGGCGATGTTGGGGCATGAAAGTATTTCCACGACAGAAATTTATACCCATATCGACAGAAGCCGTTTGCGGCGGGAAATCATGGAACATCATCCGCGGAATATTCGTGACGATTCTTCAAAATAAAGGTGGAAGAGGGTTGAATATGGTATAATACGCGTTTTTTTTGCAATATTTTAAAGTTAAAAATAACACGGTCTATTAAAGATTTGTATCTTTGCAGCCGGAACTATTAATTAAAACAGTGTTAGTATGCGTAAAAATTATTATTTAGTCATGTCGTTGGCTGCCGTTGCGGCTCTTTCGTCATGCAAGAAGTTAGGCGAACTTTCTGCCGACAACTTTACGGTGACTCCGACCCCGTTGGAGGCGATTGCCGGTCAGGTGCCTGCCACTATCGACGGTAAATTTCCCGAGAAGTATATGAAGAAGAAAGCCGTGGTAACGGTGACTCCGGTATTGAAGTACGAAGGCGGCGAGGCTAAGGGACAGAGTGCTACGTTCCAGGGCGAAAAAGTGCAAGGTAACGACCAGACTATCGCTTACAAGGCAGGTGGCACTTATACGATGAAGTCTATATTTGACTTTGTTCCGGCTATGCAGCAGTCCGATCTTTACCTGCAATTCGATGCAAAGGTAGGTAAGAAGACGGTATCTGTGCCCGAAGTGAAGGTAGGCTATGGCGTGATTGCGACTTCTCAACTGTTGCAAAACACTTTGGCTTCCGTACGTCCGTCGTTGGCTGCGGATGCTTACCAGCGTATCATCAAGGAAAAGCAAGAGGCTAACATCAAGTTCTTGATCCAGCAGGCTAAGTTGCGCGATTCTGAGTTGAACTCCGAGAATATGAAGGAATTCATCGCAATGATGAAGCAAATCAACGACGAGAAAGAGACAAAGGCTTTGAAGAACATCGAAGTGTCTGCATACGCATCTCCCGATGGTGCTCTCGACCTGAATACTCGTTTGGCTGAACAGCGCCAGGACAATTCTGAAGGTTATTTGCAGAAGCAATTGAAGGCCAATGATATGACTGCCGAAGTGGATACGAAGTATACTGCTGAGGACTGGGACGGTTTCCAGGAATTGGTTTCACAGAGCAACATTCAGGACAAGGAAGTTATCTTGCGCGTGCTCTCTATGTATAAGGATCCCGAAGAACGCGAAGCTCAGATCAAGAATATGTCTGCCGTATTCAAGGAATTGGCCGAGACAATTCTTCCCGAATTGCGTCGTGCACGTTTGACGATGAACTATGAAATCATCGGCCGTAGCGATGAGCAGATCGTTGCACAATTCGGCAGCGATGCTTCTAAGTTGAGTGTAGAGGAATTGCTTTATGGTGCAAACTTGACTTCTGTGTCCAACAAGGAAGCTTGGTATCAGAAGACTTCACAGCTTTATCCCAACGATTATCGTGCATACAATAACCTCGGTATGCTGGCATATCAAAAAGGTGATTTGAGTGCTGCTGAAAACTATTTCAATAAGGCTAAGTCTTTGAAGGGCAATGCCGGTGAAGTAAACGCCAACCTTGCTTTAGTTGCTTTGAACAAAGGTAACGTGAAAGATGCAGAAGCATACATGGGTAAGGCTTCGGGTGCTGATGGTTTCAACGAAGCTAATGCGGCTTTGAATATTGCCAAGGGTTCTTATCAGCAGGCTGCCAGTGCGGCTAACGGTGTGAAGAGCAACACGGCAGCTTTGGCTCAGATTCTGAACAAGGACTATGCTGCTGCCAAGTCTACTTTGAACGGTGTGGCTAATAAGGATGCTTATACTTCATATCTGTTGGCTATTGTAGCTGCCCGTACAAATGACGCAGCCGGTGTGAACACGAATTTGAAGGATGCTGTCAGCAAGGATTCTTCTTTGAAGAGCCGTGCAGCCAAAGATCTTGAATTTGCAGAATACAAATCATCAGTTGAAAGTTTGTAATCGACGAATTTTTTAAATGAAGAGATTTATTCTCTATACATTGATCGCATTCACCCTGCTCAGTTGTGGAGGATCCGAAGGCCGGTTTCGGTTGAAAGGAGAATTCGAACACCTGCGGCAGGGTGAATTCTATATATATAGTAATGATGGAGGTACGGCCGGATTCGATACCATTAAGATTGAGGACGGACAGTTCGACTACGAAACGGACTTGAGAGACCATGCCATTTATTATCTTTTATACCCCAACTTGTCCGAACAGGTTATTTTCGGCGCCTCGGGCGACGTAATTACGATTAAGGGAGATGCCCGTAACTTGAAAAGTGTGGAAGTAAAGGGGAGTCAGCCGAATGAGGAACTGACAGCTTTTCGTTTGGAAAATAAAGACAAGGGGCTTTCCGGCACAAGAGAGGCCGCTGCTGCTTTCATCGCGCAGTCACCCTCATCGCCCGTAAGTGTTTTTTTATTTAAGGAGTATTTTTTGTCCTATGACGATGTTTCGCAAGGGGACGTAAAAAAACACTATCGTGCATTGTGCAAGGCTCAGCCCGACAATTTGCAACTGTTAAGTTGGCAGTCCGATGTAGAAAACCGAGGTCGGCTTTTGAAAAAGGGCAGTTCGTTACCCGAATTTAGTTTTACGTTGGAAGATGGCAGGAAGGTACAGGCCTCCGATTACAGGGGGAAACCTCTTTTGGTTCATTTTTGGGCTTCGTGGGAAGGCCGGAGCAGAGCCGAAACGTTTCGTGTCAGACGGATGTTGAAAGGGAACCAGGGTAAAATAGAGGCCGTCAGTATCTCGTTGGATGTAAATGACGCGGCTCGTAAGGGAATAGAACGTATGGACAGTGTATCGTGGACGAGCTATTGTGACTTTCAGTCGTGGAACAGTCCTTTGGTCAAACAATTCGGTATCCGTTCCATTCCTTTTTACCTGTTGGCCGGAGCGGACGGCAAGGTTCTTGCTGCCGGTGCCTCCTACGAGAAGGATATAGAGCCGGAAATCAAGAAACTTTTTGAACCGCGATAAACAGGTCGTCATGTTGGTAAAGGTTTATGGTGCATCGGTCCGGGGGCTTTCTGCCATACCCGTTACCATTGAAGTGAATGCTTCAAGGGGCATCAAGTTCTTTTTGGTTGGCTTGCCGGACAATGCGGTAAAAGAGAGCCACGAGCGTATTGTGGCGGCAGTAGAAAACAGCGGATACCGTTTCCCCTCGAAACAGTTTGTGGTCAATATGGCTCCTGCGGATATCCGTAAGGAGGGAGCGGGATATGACTTGCCGTTGGCTGTCGGTATCTTGGCGACGGACGAAAAGGTGAGGCCTGACAAGTTGTCCCGTACGATGATGCTCGGCGAGTTGAGTTTGGACGGGAGTTTGCAACCGGTGAAAGGGGCTTTGCCTATAGCCATCAAGGCTCGTGAAATGGGCTTCGAGCATTTGATTGTGCCCAGGCAGAACGTCCGTGAGGCAGCCGTGGTCAACCGGCTTAAAGTATATGGAGCGAGCCATATCGGCGAAGTGGTTCGTTTTTTGAATGATGAAGGGGGCTTGATGCCTACCGAAATAGATACGCGGGCTGAGTTTTATGCCCAACAGACAGAGTTTGATTTTGACTTTGCGGATGTGAAAGGCCAGGAGCATGTGAAACGGGCGCTTGAGGTCGCGGCGGCCGGTGGGCATAATGTCATTATGATAGGGCCTCCGGGGAGTGGAAAGTCCATGATGGCAAAGCGCTTGCCTTCCATCTTGCCTCCTCTGTCTTTGGCCGAGAGCTTGGAAACGACCCAGATTCATTCTGTGGCGGGCAAATTGGCGCGGGAAAGCTCGCTCATCGCCCGGCGTCCGTTTCGTGCACCACACCACACGATTTCGCAGATAGCTTTGGTCGGGGGTGGTGCCAACCCACAGCCCGGAGAAGTAAGTCTGGCACATAATGGTGTGCTGTTTTGTGATGAGTTACCGGAGTTTTCCAGATCGGTGCTTGAAGTGTTGCGTCAGCCGCTGGAAGACCGGCAGATTAATATATCCCGTGCCAAATACAGTGTGACTTATCCATGCTCGTTTATGTTCGTGGCCTCCATGAATCCTTGTCCTTGTGGTTATTACAACCATCCCACAAAGGCCTGTGTATGTACTCCGGGGCAGATCCACCGTTATTTGCATAAGATTTCGGGACCGTTGCTTGACCGTATCGACCTGCAAATCGAAATCACTCCATTGTCTTTTGACGAATTGTCGCGTCAGGCTCCGGGGGAGAGCAGTGCCACCATCCGTGAGCGGGTAGTTCGTGCCCGCCGTATTCAGGAACAGCGTTATGCGGAGCAGGAAGGGGTGCATTGCAATGCACAAATGACTTCTAAGCTGTTGCGTGAATACGCTTCTTTGGACGATGCCGGTACGGAAATGTTACGTGCCGCCATGTCGCGGCTCCAACTTTCGGCACGTGCTTACGACCGTATCTTGCGTGTGGCCCGTACGATTGCCGATCTGGAGGGGCAGGAGGACATCGGGCCGGCTCATATAGCTGAAGCCATCGGTTACCGGAATTTGGACCGCGCCGGTTGGGGGGAATGATAAAAACACATCTTTACAGAAAATCTTGAATCTGTAATATTTATATGATAGCTCCTTGTCGTACATCCTGAAAGATGAAGGATGATTTTGCAAACTGCTTGAGAGAAGTATGCCAGACATAATTTCGTTCGATGGCAAGCAGAGATGAATAGCTTTCCCTCTTAATACAAAGGGATTGTGGTTTTCTGTTGCTGGTTTATTTTTAGAAAAAAATATTTGTATATAAAAAACAAAAACAGCATTAAATATATAGCCTTTTGTTTGTTTTTCTCTGAAATTTGTGTAGCACACATTTAATAAGCCGTTTTTATGTTTCTATCGCCGGTGCGGATCTCGGTTGGGGTGCGTACGGGGATGCAGTAGAGTTCAGCGTACGTTGTGCGCAAGAATTTGGTGATGGCAGCTTTTCCCGTTTTGTACGGAAAAGGTCGCCCTTTCGTGTTTTAGGCGAGATACGTAAAATCTTATTTAATCGATATCTTATGATAAGAAGATTATTGTGATTTGTTGTCTGTAGGTTGGTAAATCGTTCTCAGCAGAATGAAAAATCATTCTCAGTAGAACTTTTTTTCATTCTGCTGAGAAAAATAATCCGGAAAAAAGACTATGAAAAATCGTCTTTTACACTGTTGAATATATGGATGAGATAAGGAATGGTAACGTGGGCTTAAATCAGTCAGACAGTTTCTATAAGAAGGTAAAATGTATTTCGAATATAGGGAAAATAAGGAACTTCTAAAAATAATGTTCATCATTTCCTTTCAGGGGGATTCTACACCTTATATAATATAGGGTGTTTGATAGGGCTATATTAATATGATATTTTCTATTAATTTTCAATATTATTTGCAGGGTATTTATAAAATCTTTATATTTGCATCGTAAGATTAAATCTTTTTGGTTTTCTCAAAAGGATGGAGATGTATTTTTAAGTAGAATTTATGAAGAATGTATTAAGTCTGACACCAGGGAGTATTTCCATTATTTCTGACAAGAGAGAGCTTGCCGGAATGGGGGAAATACGTATGGAAGAGAAACGGCATTCTTTTTTCGTAAAAAATACAAATTTGTTTGTAGGAGTGGATTTTATTTATAAACACACACACACACACACACACACGTTCTAAGGAGTCTTTATACTTATATATATGCAAATCAGGAATCTGGTTTGTATACCGACACTGTGAGGTATCTTGCGTATTCCATGCGTGGGAAGATTGATTGTGGCTGTTTTTCTTTGCTTTCGGGCAGGGGGGAGCAGCCTTTTGGTGTTTCAAACGGAGTATTATCTTATTCAATTGATGTATTATGATAAGAAGATTATTGATGTTCACAATTTTAGTTGGAGGGTTGTCGTGGGCGGCCGTTGCGCAAAACGTGGCGCTCAAGACCAATCTGTTGTATTGGTCTACTGTGACACCCAACCTCGGTCTTGAGGCCTCGATAGCCCGGAAGCATACGGTGCAGTTGTTTTACGGGCTCAACCCTTGGGAGCCTTCCGGAGGGAAAAGTCTGAAGCATTGGGTGGTTCAGCCCGAATACCGTTATTGGTTTTGCGAGGCTTTCAACGGGTGGTTTCTCGGTGTGCATCTGATGGGCGGCGAGTTTAACGTCGGCGAGGTGGACCTGCCGTTCGGGCTGTTCGATGATTTGTCTACCCATCGTTACGAAGGCTGGTATGCGGGCGGTGGTGTCACGGCCGGTTACCAGTGGCCCTTGTCCAGGCATTGGAACCTGGAGGCTTCGCTCGGTGTGGGGTATGACTACATCCGGTACGACAAGTTCAAGTGCGGCGAGTGCGGCGAGAAGCTCAAGTCTTCCCATGCCAATTATTTCGGCCCTACCAAGTTGGCGATAAGTGTGCTTTATGTGTTCTGATATTAAATTATGGCGTATGAAAAACTTTAGATTTCTATTATATATATGTATGGCCGGTATGGCAATCCCTTCCGGCGCGCAGGACGGGGCCATACGCATGGCGGGAAATGCGGTGGGCTTGGAAAACTTGAAGGTGGAGAAGTCCGGGAGCAGCTTGGTCGTGGATATGGATTTGAGGCTGGACGACCTGAAGTTGCCTTCCAATGTCCGTTTCGTATTCACTCCTTTGGTCAAGGGGAGTGGCAATGTCCGGCGGATGTCTCCCGTGGTGGTGAACGGGCGTCGCCAGCAAATATCCTACGAGCGGTTCGCCCGCAAGGACTTTGCCGGGAATCCGGTGGTGGTACGCCGCAGGAACGGCAAGGAACAGACGGTACATTACACCGGGGTGTTGCCTTACGAAAGCTGGATGGAGAACGCCAACGTCGTGTTGGCCGAGGACCTTTGCGGGTGTGGGGATTTGCTGGACCAGAACACGGCTGTGTTGCAGCGGTTGCGCAATTACCGCACGGCTTACATCCGCCCGCAGGCTGAAGCGCGGAAAGAACGGCGTGAGGAAGGCAGGGCTTATTTGGATTTCCCCGTCAACAAAACGACCCTTTATCCGGACTACCGCAACAATCCGCAGGAATTGGAGAAGATACTCCGTACTATCAATGTAGTGAAGGAGGACCGGAATACCACGATTACGCATATCGGTATACACGGGCATGCTTCGCCCGAAGACACGTATGAACACAACAGTTATCTGGCCGAGAACCGTGCCCTGATGCTGAAGGATTATGTGTGCAGGTTGTTGGAACTGGACGAAAAACTGTTCAAGGTGGAGTACACTCCCGAGGATTGGGACGGCTTGCGGCGTTACGTGAAAGACAGCAACCTGGGGCATAAGCAGGAAATCCTGGAATGGATAGACCGCGACATGGATCCCGACGCCAGGGAATGGGCCATCAAGTCGAGGTATCCCGATGACTACCGGATGATGTTGCAGGCCTGGTATCCGGCTTTGCGCCATTCCGACTATGTCGTGACCTACCATGTGCGCCCCTTCTCTGTGGAAGAGGCCAAGGCCCTGCTTTACACCAAGCCGCAGCAGCTTTCGTTGGAAGAGATGTTCCTGGTTGCGCAGACCTACGAGCCTGGCAGCAAGGAGTTCAACGAAGTGTTCGAAATAGCCGTGCGCATGTTCCCGGACGACCCGACGGCCAATCTTAACGTGGCCTGTGCGATGATAGAGTCGGGGCTGTACGGCCGTGCGGAAGCCTATCTGGCCAAAGCCGGCAACTTGCCCGAAGCGGTGCATGCCCGTGGGGTAATGGCTGCCAGGCAAGGGCGTGAGGACGAAGCGCGCCGCCTGTTCGGGCAGGCGGGCCAGGCCGGAGTGAAGGAGGCGACGGAGAACCTGCGGCTGATGGATATGGAGTGAAACGTATGCGTTAGATAATATAAAAGAGAGTATTAAACATTTTATTAACCAAAACAGATTTAAAAATGAAACTTAAGTATTTGTTTTCAATGGCTATGGCCGGATTCCTATTTGGCGCATGCTCCAGCGACGACGTGGTCGTGGGCGACGGTGGCCAAGATGGTGCGGTGGTGGTACAGCCCGGCGAAGAGGGATTCCTCAGCATGTCTATCAACTTGCCGACGGCTGTGGGCGTGAAGCGTGCAGCGGGCTACGACGACGGTACGCCGGATGAGTACCAGGTGAACAGTGCCAAATTGTTGGTGTTCTCCGGTGAGTCTGAGGCTGCTGCAACGTTGCACCGGGTGTATGACTTGGATGTCAGTGCCTTCACGAAAAACGACGAGACCCAGATTACTTCTTCTGCCAACATCGTGCAGGATATTCTGGTGCCTCCTACGGGAGAAGGGCAGCAAACGCCCAATTATTATGCCATGGTCGTGCTGAACGACAACGGGCTGTTGCCCAGTGAGGGCGATGCGTCCGGCACGGAATTCCACCAGAAGACTTTCAAGGAAGTCAGTGAGTTGGCCAAGGATTTGGACGAAAACACTCTGCGGACTCACGGCGGCAATCCCAGCTTCTTCATGAGCAATGCGCCCATGTACAGTGTGGCCGGGGGTACTACGCGTCCGGCCGATAACGGCAAGGTGACCACTTTGGCCGAAATCGACCAAACTAAGATTTTCCAGACCGAACTGGAAGCGCGCCAGAACCCTGCTGTCACGGTGTATGTGGAGCGTGCCCTTGCCAAAGTGACGGTAAAGGCCGATAATGACAAGCTGAGCGACGATGCCAATGAGAACCTTGTCGGTTATACGGTTAGCGGGTGGACGCTTGACAACACGAACAAGTCCACTTACCTGGTGCGCAATGTGGCACCTGAAAACTTGACTACGGCACAATCGGCATGGTGGCAGTACAACAATACAACGGCAAATTACTATCGTTTCGTGGATGCAGCGGCCGTAGAGACGGGTGTCTCATTTTATCGTACCCATTTCGGTATCGACCCCAACTATGCCGTGGATAATGAGTATGCTACGGGAAGTTTGTTGAACAAGGTGGCTAAGACCATTCCGGCGGACGGCCTGACCCCGGCCGGCGAAACTCCCCGCTACTGTCTGGAGAATACTTTCGATGTGAAACACATGACGGAACAGAACACTACCCGTGTGATCGTGGCAGCCACATTGGAAATCGACGGGGCTGAGGACAATGGCGACTTTTATTTGCTGAACAAGAACACCGCCACGATTTACCAAAAGTCAGGCGTGGAGAACGAAGTGAAACGTTTGTGGATGAATTATTTCCAGACTATCATTTCTACGTATGTCAAGAAGGGAGAGTTTAAGGCGGAAAATGTGACCGTGACCCTGAGCAACGCAACGGGTGCCGCACAGGCCGACGGTGGCTATACGACGGTGACGGGCATTGTAATGGATGCTGATAACGTGGCAGACCTTGAATACCAAGAGGGCAAAGGCATTGCTGACATAAACGCCGCAGCCGCAGCATATCTGTCTACGTTGAACGATATGCTGACCATCTCCTATTACAAGGGCGGTGTGGCTTACTATCCGGTGCTGATCAAGCATTTCGGAGACACTGAAACGCCTTGGACTATGCCTACTGGCGGAGTTTTGGAGTCTTATCCCGGAACGGATGCCGCCAACAATTGGCTGGGACGCTACGGTGTGCTCCGCAACACGTGGTATACCGTCAACGTGACGGGCCTGAAAAACATCGGTTTCTGCGAAGTGCCTGACGCAGGTACGCGCTATGACGACCCGTTGAACCAATACATTGCAGTGGAAATCCATATTTTGCCTTGGGCGACACGCTCTCAGGATGTGGATCTATAAAAGCGTCTTGCAGAAGATGAATGAATAAAGTGAAATAGGGGGGAGGCCGTGCGGTCTCCGGGCTTTCCGGCCTCCCTTTTTTAGGAATAGGAAAGGAAGTGCGCCCTTGGGGCGCGATCCCTCCGCAGGGAGGGAAACGGGACGTTCCGCCGGTCCCGGAACCAGTCGGGCGGGAGCATAGAAACGGCAAGGACTTGCCCAACGGAAGAGGAAACCATGAGGTGGAGCCGCATGTGCGGCAAAGCCCACTATATATAAATAAGGAAAAAGAACGAAGGAAAGAATGTTGAACGAAAAACAAGGATATATGAGGGATAAGATGAAAAAATGGTTTGCGGCGTGGTGCGGCCTGACGGCGGCGTGCGCCATGACGACCTCCTGTTCGATGATGCAGGACGACTTGGACGATTGCCCCACAGGGCTGTACCTCTCCTTTAAGTATGACTACAACCTGCAGCGGGCCGATATGTTCAACGACCATGTGGGTGCCGTCACGGTGTATGTCTTCGACGAGGAAGGGCGGTATGTGACGAAACAGGAAGAAGCCAACGTGCCGGGGCATGCCCCCCTTTCTTCCCCGTTGTACACGATGCGCATGAACCTCGCCCCGGGCAAGTACAAGTTTTTGGTATTGGCCGGGCAGAAGGATTACGAGGCCCAACTGGCCGGGGGAGGTGCACGTTTCGTGCGCCGTGAGCCAGGTGCGGGCGACGCGATGGAAGGAGCGTTGGACGTGACGCTGGACCGCGTGGCGGGCGCGTCGGGATGGGAGGTGGCGCATGGCGGCCTGCCTCTGGACACTTTGTGGCACGGCATGGAGCTTTCCGCTGCAGAGGTCTTCGAGGGAAAGCCCACCTACGACACCATCTCCTTGGTGCGCGACACAAAACACATCAACGTCAGCCTGCGCGAGATAGATGACCCCACGCAGATGGACGTGGCCAACTATGAATTCCGCATCATCGACCGTAATGCCCGTATTCTTTGGGACAACTCCCTGGACGAGGCCGAGCAGGTGGCCTACACGCCCTACGCGGCGTGGAACACGGACGACCGGGTACCGGCAACCGACGCCGAAGGAAACGACTTGGGTCAGCCCGGGCACATCGCCCACGTGGAGTTCATGACCTCGCGCATCCTCTACCACGAGGATGCGGCGGACGACGGCATCTTGTCGGTGACGAACCGCGAGACGGGGGTGGAGGTCATCCGCGTGAACCTGCCCGACATGCTGTGCCGCCTGCGCAAGTATGCGGACATCTACCGCTATTCGCCGCAGGAATTCCTCGACCGGGGGTATGACTACCAGATGGACTTCTTCCTGAAAGGGGGTGAACTGGCTTACGTGAACATCGGCATCAGCATGTTGAACTGGAGCGTGAGGGTGCAGTTCGAGGAACTTTGACGGCGGCGGAAAAACGCACTTTTAAGAACATAAAAGGATGGTTTGGAAATGAAGAAAGCATATCATATCATGGGAGGGTTGCTGTGCGGTGCATGTCTCGGCCTCGCTGCCTCGTGTGGGCAGATGGAGGACGAGGCGTGGGGCAACGGCCGGTGTGACGCGATGGAAAACGCGGAGGTGCGAGAGGGGACGATGTTCCTCGACGTGAGGCTTTCCGTGGGCGACGGCGGACCGTCGAAACGGGCCAACCCGGCCGGAGGAGAGGACGGTGACGGGCGCGAACCGGGCAACGACGACGAAAACGCGGTGACGGGGCTTACGGTATTCTTGTTCCCCAACGAGGCGGATCTGAACTCGGAGACGGGACGTGCCCAGCGGGTGTTGGCGGCTTACTATTTCGATGGCGGCGACTTGTCGCAGGTCGGTACGGGTGTAAACGTTTCATACGCGACGAAAAAGCCATTGGACGTGTCCGAGTTGAATTTGGACCAATGTAAAGTGCTGGCCGTGGTGAACGCGGATTATTCGGGAAACTTCGAGAACGGCACGTGGACGACCTTGGCCGACTTGCGCGACTTGCAGACCGGAAACGACTTATGGCGGGAGGCCGCAGACCCGCAGAATATCCGGAAGACGAATTTCCTGATGTCTTCCACGGAACTGGCCACGGTGACCGACATCCGGAACAGTACGGAGGCCAGTCCGGCCAAGGCTGTGGTATATGTGGAGCGGTTGGCTGCCCGGGTGGACTACCGGACGGGGCAAGATGTGTTCGACGTGGTGGATGGCGGGCAAAATACCGTGGGCGAGGTGGAGATTACAGGTGCCGCCCTTGTCAACCGGTTGGACGGCCATGTGAACCTGCTCAAGCATGTGTCTGACGACTATACGGAGGAGGTGGCCGATGCTGCAATCGGACGGGAAGAGGCCGCAGACGGAGGCCGTGCCACCAACTGGGTGGTGGACGCCTATGAGACGGCAGACAAGAAGTTCGGGGACTTCCTGCCCACACTGACGGAGGATGCCGGATGGGAGGACTTGTTCTCTAAGGGACTACCCATGACGGCAAGCAACGGGACGGAATGGAACTGTCTTGGCTACGTCCGGGAGAATACGAACCGGATACAGGGGGCGGACGAGTTGCGTCGCTATGCCACGGGCGTGGTGTTCCGGGCGCAATACAATGTGACGGCGGACGGATTTACCGACGGTGGCGACATCTTCAAGTATGGGAACGTCCTCTACGCCACGTTGGAGGCCGCAGGCGAAGCCGCCGGTGCGCCGGAAAGCGTGACCGTGGAGGACTGCGCCGGGTACGGCATCACGTATTACCCGAAAGGTGTGTGCTATTATACTTATTGGATCAAGCATGCCGATGACGGAGATGACACAGCGTTCGGCACGATGGAATACGCCATCGTGCGCAACAACCTTTACCAACTGACTGTCACGTCGGTAAGCGGCATAGGTGACCCGCAGCCCGGTGACAGTGAATTGACGATAGAAGTGGCCGTGAGGAATTGGCAGGCGATGGACGAAGAGAATGTGGATTTACAATAAAGAAAGGAAAAAGATATGACGAAGAAGGTGCGCTATATGTATGAGGCGGTGTTGACCGTATGCCTTTCTATGCCGATAGGCTGCGTGCAGGAAAGCGGCACGGAGTATCCCGGGTCGGAAACGGACGGGGCGGCTACGGCCGTGGTGACCTTACAGGTAGGGGCTGCGGGTAATGTGCAGACCCGGGCTTACGGGGGTGACGGTGCGGCCATCACCGGGGAATTCATGAACACCTTGGAGCTTTTCATCGTGGACGGCCAAGGCGTGGTGGAGAAAGTCATCCGCGCCACGGGCGATGCGAATTTTGTGCCGGAGGACAACGGGCGGGGCGGTTGCGAGACGGACTATTCCACCACCGTGACACTCCGCACGGGGGCCAAGACCATCTATGCCTTTGCCAATCTGGACGGTCATGCGGATGTTGAGGGGAAAAATTTGGGGGAGGTGTTAGGCGGCATCAAGGAAGGAAGCCTTTGGGCGGATGCCGGGATAAACGACGGTACGGCCGTGGCTGACCCCGCTTCGAAAATAAATTTGGCGGACGTTTTTATCCCCATGGCAGCGCGGCGCGAAGTGAGCATACCTGTGAGCGACGGGACGGTGCGCCTCGAATTGGTGCGCCTCGTCGGGAAGGTGCGTCCCCGGTTGACGAACGACAAAGGGGGAGACGTGCGTGTGACTTCGCTCTCCATCGGGGACTTTGCCGACCGCGTGGCCTTGTTTGAGGGCGGGAGTGCCGGCACGGTGTCGTTCGACAGGACGCGCCTTTTCACGCTCGACCGCATAGTGGGGGGTACTCCCATGGATTTGTACGGCACGGGGGACGACGGACAGGCTGTGCTCTCGTCCGGAGGAAAGGGGATGCCGGAAATTTATGTGAACGAAACAGACGGCGGTACCCCGTTCCGGATTACGTTGACGATAGACGGTGACGAGATGGCGGGGAAGACTGTGGCCACAGCCGTGCCGCGCAACCATTACCTGCCTTTGGCCTTGAACCTGTCCGATTTCCGTTTGGCGGTGACGGCCTACGTGGCTCCCATCGGCGGTTACCCGGTGGCGGTGATGACGGAGCCTTCGCTGACGGACCATTACGAAGTGGACGTGCCGGAAGGTTGCCATTTCGAGGTGGAAGGCACGTTCGGGCGCACGGAGACCGCAGACATGCCGGTCACATCGTGGGCGTGGACCGTGCCGCAGGCATCTGCCGGCCTTGTGGCGGTAGAGAATGAAACGGCCATCCCTCTGGTGGGTTGGCTGACGGCTTTGCCCGGCAAACAAGCCACGTTGGAGTTCAGCGTCACCGCGCCCCGCGTCAAGAAAGGGACACTGACGCTGACCACCGTGCCGTTGGGCGACATGGACGGCTACGGGCTTGTAAACCGGCGCAGTTTGCCGGGGTGGACAGAGAATGCACAAAAATACGAAAGGGTAAACCTGAGCTATAATTAAATAAGGAGGAGATTCGGTTATGAAAGAACTTCGGATTTTATATAAGGTCATCGTGGGGATTGTGGGAACAGCTTGGCTTGCCGTGCAACCGGCAGCCGGTCAGGTTTATGGGAATAGATATAATACCAATTATTCAGACCGTACCATCCAGCATAAGGCGACCGGCACGACCAAGAATAAATGGTTCCAAACGCGTGAGGCCACAGGAATGTCCGCTTCGGCCAAGGCCATGGATACGTTCAACGACGAGGTATGGTCTTTCAACGTTTACGGGCACGACGTACAGGCCGCCCATACCTTTACTGACACGTTGTATGTACACAAGGGGCGTTCGGTGACGTTGAACCTGCCTACAGTCTCGAGCTCGGGAGAACAAAACAGTGCGCAGAAATACCAACGATGGTACAACTTGGCGACGGACGGTCTTTTTCGTACGGGGAATACAGGGAACCAAGTTCAGGATTTGCTTACCCCGTCGAGCGGAACGGTTTACCGCCTTGCAAACGGTTACGTGGGCGGACATGGTTTGTTGGGATCAAGCAGCATTATGTATAAAGCGAATTTTTATTATCCGACGAACCAAGAGTTTGGGCGATGGAATGTTGAGAACGGCGAGTATGGTAACGCGATGTATGTCGTGGCATGCGACCTTTCCGGCTATATGGATTTTACCAATACCTTTAAGGAAGGACAATCAGGGGGGCTGAGTTTTATGCCCAACAGGGGAAATCCCATAGAACCGACGTTGTCCTTGCGTGCCGTGTATGTGATAGTGGGGGTGGACGACGTGGATACGGAAGACGACTTTCGCGACAACCCGGATTTCTGGACCAAAGGGCACGGGAGGCTGTTGAGCACGGAATACCAGGGAGGCAACGCCACCGGAAAGAAGTTTCTGGAAGAATATGACATCACTTTCCCTTGCGACCATATTTCCAACCGCACGGACGAGGTGGTGACCTTGAGCAAAAGTGCGATGGGATATGGATTGCCGGACGTGTCAGGCAGTTCTAATGTGAACCTCTCTGTGGAACTGGTCGACAATGGGGCAGGGTTGAGTCTCCAAACGGCAAGCTTGTCCGGTAAAAACCGGGTTATCAAATTCAGGAAGCAAGGCGTGGGCGGAAATACCCCTTGGAGCGTGACGGACGGAAGCAAGGCCACCATCGTGGTGACGAAGACCGTGGACGGTACGACATACAATATCGCCAAGTTCAACCTCACCTTCCGCAAAGACACGCGATTGTTGACGCAGCACCAGTTGGAGCGGATTGACACGCGCGACGGGAATGTGGCAACACAGACTTGGTACATGCCCACACGCACACCCCGTTATTTAAGGGAAAACTACCAGTTGCTGACCTCGCGTACGTTCGATTATGACCCGGCGGTGGCTGCTGATTATGGGTCGGATATGTATTATCCTTATCCCTTGGAATGGGGCTACAGTTCCTATGCGTTCTTCGACGGGTCTCTCAAAACTGATTTTGACGGGTCTACAAGTAATAATTCTAATTATGGAAACCAACCTTTCGTGGAATGGGGTAGTTATGCCATTACCAATTCGTATGTGGGGTATAATGATATGGTTAATTTAAAAGGAACCTCTCCGGATCCCTATTTGGGTGGTCGTGGGGAAGAAGGCGATAAATCGGAATATTTCCTTTATGTGGATGCGGCCGATTTGCCAGGTTCTATTGTCACGCTGCCTTTCGCGGTAAACCTTTGCCGGGGATCAGAGTTGTTTGTCAGTGCATGGGTAAAAGGAGCCGGAGCAGCAGGTACCGAGGATGCGGCCATGCTTTTTACCATCAACGGCATCGATGCGGACGGGAACAAGACTCCGCTGTACAAGCAGTCCACGGGGCAAATCAGGACTACGACGTATATGACGAGGGCAAGTTCTACAGAATATACGGGGAATAACGGCTATGGGGAAGGTACGAACGACTGGTATCAGATTTTCTTCTCGTTTATCAACGATGATGAAAAGAACGCGGGTTTCGTGTCATACGAGTTGCAGGTGGACAACAACTGTGCCAGTACGAACGGCGGTGACTTCTACCTGGACGACATCGAGGTGTTTATCGCCCAACCTACGGCAGAGGTGGAACAGTTGGAATACACCTGCGTCAACGACCGCACGCCCTTGAACATCACGTTGGACTGGAACCAACTTTGCGAACGCCTCGGCATCGATGAAAGTTTGACGCATGGCAATGCGGCTGAAGGCATAGATTTCTGTTTCATCGACACTGTGAAGTATGCCCGGTTGTTGGCCGATGCCGGAACCCGGCAAGACAGTATCGAAGCACTGAAGGACGCGATAGTAAACGTGGGGGCGGCTGATGACGAATCGGAAGGTTACGACGAACCTATAGTTTCCTTGTTCTTTTACCTCGATTGGGAAAAAAATGACCCGTATCCGAAACATCAGGTCGGGGCTGACGGTCGTAAAATATATAACATCGCATACAAGCATAAAAAGGACGACGGAAATTTCTATTTCTATGCCACGGGAACAGAAGCGGAAAGTAACCGCAAGTTGTCTGTCGACTTTTACTCCGACCTTTCACCCAACCGTCCGTACCTGATGCTGATTATCGACCGCGACCTACAAAAGGGACAGGCCACGGCGGAGGATTTCTACGATATGATGGACGACCCTTGCGGCATCAAGACACTGTTCTACGTGACCTCCCAAACCATGGTGAAGGTGAATGGCGAGGTGCTCGACCCGCAGACCGATTTCTGCGAGGGGCAGGTGTTCAGCTTCGGGGCACAAATCCGCGTGCCGACCGGTTTCAATGACGAAGGGGAACAGCAGTTTGTCGTGTTGAACGAAGGCGTGTATTTCGACTGGTTCTTCGGAACGGAGGATGAATTCACGACAGGCAACATGGAGTATGGCAATGTGTCTTTATTTAATGCGTTGCAGTGTTTCCGCGAGCATTATCCCGATGCGGAGACCTTGGATGGCGTGGTGCCTCAACAAGCGGATGAGGATACGCCGGAACTGACGCAGGATCATATCGACCTCATCCGCCATTACCTGACCGTGGAAGGCGATGCGGGTGGCATGAACCATCCGCTCGTCTTGCACCGCGAGAACTTGGACATCCGGATATTGGAGACGGGCTTGCAGTTGGTGGTGTATCCCATACATAAGGATTTCCCTCCTGCGGAAGCAGGTATTACCGATGAACAATGGACAAGGGTCTGTACGAGCTACGTGCCTTTGGAATTGCATGCCAACGGAAAGGCCCCGACGCTGTATGCCGGCTTTAACCATATCATGGACTATCCGGCCGGTTACAACCCGGCCTTGCGTATCGGGCTGGACCAGATAAAGCGGGTGAAATGCGACGGAGGGCAGAATACGAACAAGCTCCGGATAGATTTGCGCGATGCTTCCTACGTGAGCGACGGTGTGGATCGGTTGGGTTTGATAGACTATAATCCGGGTACGGACGAGGTGGATTATACGCAGGTGTATCTCGTAGACACGGATGACCCACAGTATGAACGTTACTTTGCCAACACCACGCCTGAAAACTTTAACGAATTCATGCTACCTATCGGGAAGTTGTCGGCTCTCGTAGGCGAAGAGTATGAGGTAGGGGGAGGCTTTGACAACCATGCCGACCTTGGGTTCTTCTTGGATGAACAGCAACTGGCGGACGGGACTACGTTCACCTTTGCTCCACGTGAAGGGTACTATTATACTTTTATCGTGCATTTCGAGGAAAAGACCGGTGGTGGAGAGGCCACGACCAGTTGTTGGGGCTCGTTCCCGGTGACAATGAAGGTAGTGCCCGAATATCTCGTGTGGGACGACAAGCAGGCCGGGGAAAATGGAGTGGCCACGGGCAACTGGCACGAAGACGGCAACTGGCGGCGCGCAAGCAAGGGTGACTTGCACAAAGCGCAGACTGACAATACTTACGAGGAATATGCGGACGGAGACGGACGGGCGTTCACGCCGATGTTGTTTTCCAAGATCGTCATGCCGAGAGGCTCGAAAGTGGAACTGTATGCAGCGGGTTTGTCGCATTCGGGCAGCGGACAGGAATGGGTGACGCAGCGTCCGCAGCATATCGGTGCACCGACAGACAACATCCAATATGACCTGATGGCTTACGACCATAAGGCAGATGGCAGTCAATTGGAGACCGAGCCGTTCCGTGTGAGCATGGCGGACGAGATCCATTTCGAGCCGGAGGCTGAGATGTTGCATGCCGAATACCTTTATTATAATAAGGCTTACACGGACGTGGAACTGGAGGGCGGACAGTGGTACACTTTGGCTTCGCCCTTGCAGGAAGTGGTGGCCGGGGATTTCTATACGAAACGGAGCGGGCGAGAGGATGCCGGATACTTTACGGGAATTTCGTTCGACGGCTCGGAGAACGACCGTTTCTCCCCGTCGTTCTACCAACGGGCGTGGAAGGATGATGCGGAGACGGTTCCGCTGCAAACGCGGCAAGACGGCGTGAAAAATGTGGCTGTGGCCGGAAACTGGAGCGCGCTTTACAACGACGTGGACGAGCGTTATCCTTCGGGGTGGGGCTTCTCGTTGAAAGTGCAGGACCTTGCGGACGAGGCCGGAGGCAAAGCGTTGGTACGTTTGCCTAAGGAGGATGACTCTTATCGGTACTACAGCCAGGACGGCGCGACATCTGGACATACGACCGGAATAAGAAGGAACGAGTCCGCTGTGGGTAAACTGAAGTCGGATAGTTTGTTCGTGAGGAAACTTACACCGGATTATGGTTGGGGGAGTATTGTGGATGGGGCACTCGAAGTAGGGCTTGGGACTTCTGCCGCAGGTGGTTATTACTTGGTGGGCAACCCGTTCATGTCGCATTTGGACGTGGCCGAGTTCCTGACGGTCAACAGCGATGTCTTGGAACGGAAATATTGGTATGTGGAGAACGGAGTGCAGGATGCGGCCGTGGCCGCTGCGCAGGGCGATCAAGGATGGATTTCTGTGGCGGAAGGTGCATCGGGTGCTGCCCTTGTGCCTCCCATGCGTTCCTTCTTTGTGAAGAAAGCGGAGAACGCCGCAGGCCGTACGGTGAAATTCACGGCGGGCATGCAGGCCTTTGCGCCGGAAGCAGCCGGAGGAAATGTCAATGCCAACCTGTTGCGCTTGACGGCCACGACGGAAGACGGGCGCGAGAGCCATGCCGTGGTGGCCTATGCGGATGGATCCTCCGAGAGCTATGTTTCAGGCGAGGATGCCGAACTCTTCCTCGACTCCAACTTGGGCGATGTGCCTTTCGTCTACACTGTGGGCGGCACGCAGGCTCTGAGTGTCAACGTGACCCCGGCTACGAAACGGATACCGTTGGGCGTGCACGGTGCGGAGGACGAGGCGGTGGCCTTGCGCTTCGAGGGTACTGACGTTTGTAACGGGGCAGAGCTATACGATGCGCTGACGCAGGTTCGTACCGCACTTTACGACGGTATGGAAATCACAGTGCGCACGAACGAGGACGGGCGTTATTACATCGTGCCTGCGGGGACGGGGCTTGAAAAGGAAAAAGAAGCCGGTGATGAGTTTGCGGTCTATTCCGTGCGTTCCGGTGAAGTGGTCGTGGCTTCGTCTGTGGGCAGTCTGGCTTCGGTGAAGGTCTATACGGTCGGTGGTGTGCTGATGGCGGAGGAAACATGTGCGGAAGGCACAGCCATGTGCAGGCTGGCCGTGAAAGGAAATGAGAATTATGTGGTGCAAGTGACGAATGTCTACGGAAAGAAAGCCGACGTGAAACTCCACGTGAAATAACATGAATATGTTTAAGGGGAAAGTGTGTTTTTTCCCCATATAAGTAAAAGCCTCCCTACGTTATAAAACGTGGGAGGCTTTTTGGGCTGTATAACCATGCGATAACAATGTGGGTCAAATCAGTATCATGCCGGCTTCCTTGCATTCCCGGCGCATTTCTTCAGGCCAGATGCTCGATTGGGTTTCGCCTACATGTGCTTTGTGGAGCAGCACCATGCACAGGCGGCTTTGCCCGATGCCGCCACCGATGGATTGGGGCAGAGTTCCATTGAGCAGCCGACGGTGGAAATAAAGGTTCTTACGGTCTTCTTTTCCGCTCAGTTGCAGTTGTCGGAGTAAAGCCTCTTGGTCTACGCGGATGCCCATAGAGGAAAGTTCGATGGCGCGGCCCAATATGGGATACCAGATGAGCAGGTCTCCGTTCAGTCCGGCCAAGCCGGTACGTTCGTCAGTAGTGGAGTAATCGTCGTAATCCGGAGCACGTAAGTCATGCTCTTTTCCGTCGCCCAGCTTCCCGCCGATGCCGATAATGAATACGGCACCGTACTCCCGGCAGATGGCATCCTCACGTTCTTTCGGGGTGAGGTCGGGATAACGCTGGCGAAGTTCCTCGGCATGTATGAAATGTATGTCCTCCGGCAGGAATGCTTTCAATTGTGGGTAGGTCTCGCAAATAAAGAACTCCGTGCGTAGGATGGCATTGTAAATGCGGTTGACGATTTTTTTCAGGTATTCCGTGTTGCGGCTGTGGGACGGCATGACACGTTCCCAATCCCACTGGTCTACGTAAAGCGAATGCAGGTTGTCCATTTCTTCGTCCGCACGGATGGCGTTCATGTCGGTGATGATGCCGTATCCCGGTTCCACATTATACTCAGCCAGTGTGACCCGTTTCCATTTGGCCAGCGAGTGAACCACCTCCGCTTGTGCCTCGTTCATGTCTTTGATGGGGAAAGTGACAGGACGTTCCACTCCGTTCAGGTCATCGTTCATTCCTAACCCTTTGAGTACGAATAGGGGAGCAGTCACCCTGCGTAAACGCAGTTCGGTGGATATGCTACTCAGGAAGAAGTCTTTTATTTTCTTAATGGCAATTTCTGTCTGCTGCAAATCCAACAGCGCATGATAGTTTTCCGGTTTGATTAAATGACTCATTGCTTTATGACGTTTATTGATTTCTTTCAGAATGTTCTGCAAAGATAGCGTATTTTTGTTAACGTGGAAGCGGATAAAGTGTTTTTTGTGTCTATATGATAATTTTTATTCTGCGGATTAATTTTTTGAAATAGTTTGGTGCGTCTTTGTTTTTTTCTTAATTTTGCATCGTTTTTAAGGCTCCGTAGCTTAGCTGTATAGAGCGTCAGATTCCGGTTCTGAAGGTCGAGGGTTAGAATCCCTCCGGGGTCACGAGAGGAAAGTCCTTCACAATCTATGGATTGTGAAGGACTTTTTTTATGTTTTGTATTTGGGGATTTTTGTATGTTTTCGTTTTCTGCTTTCCAACGGGTTCAGACTAAAAAAAGATAGCCGTCTTTCACAAGACAGCTACCTTTACATTAACCTAATTTCAATAATGAAAAACAATTCTTATTCCGTTCATGCTCGCTTGCATGATTGCTCTCTTAGTAAGAGAGCAATGGGGCTTCCCATTGCATTAATTTATAGAGATTTATGTTTTTGGATGGAACGATTTCATCAACATTTGGAAGCGTTTGCGAACGAAAAAAACAATCCCATATTTTGCAGGTTCGCTGATTTTGCTTAATTTTGTCGGTGAAGAAGGTTTTTTATTCCACTTGTATATCTCTTACTAAGAGATATATTTTTTTCTCCCTGATAGATAGTATTTTGTATTTTTTTGATGCCTGCTTGTTTTGTTTGACCTGAAGGACGGGGTTAGGTGTTTAGGTATTTATAGAAAACCGGTTTGTAACGCCTGAAAAGTTGTAGTATTTTCTCTGTATATAAGGACTGGGGTGTGGGTTCCGGCTCCCGGATGAGATGTTCGATAAGTAAGTTGACATTATGAACCCAGAAGATGAATGTACGGTTGGGGTGGAAGGTCGAACTGAATTCTAATAAACGGTCCAAAGAGAAACTGGTGGAGATAATACCAGCTCCAGCACACATGGCATCGTAGGCATTGCATTCCTGTTCGATATGCGCCGGAACCATCAAGACAGGCTTGCCCATGTAAATAGCTTCGCAGATAGATTCGAATCCGGCGGTACTGGCATAGGCACGACATCCGCTCATTTGTTTCAGGAAGGCGTGGTCGTCTAATGGATAGAAACTCAGCGTGTCGTCGATGTGGCAGACTTCCGTTTCGTTTTTGCGGTCCCAAAAGAAACGAAGAGGAATGTGGGGATACGCTTTATGCCAGGCCATGACTTGGGACGAGAATCCGGAATTTACCATGTAACCATGGATGTAACGGCCTTCGGATACCGTTTGTTGCAGAACTTCTTTGCGCAAGAGAGGGGGGACGACGTAGATACGTTGCTTTTTATCATCGGCCATCCTGCTGAAAGAAAGAGCCAGCATACGGTCTGAACCGATAGCCGTAAGCCGTGTGAACATTTTCAGAAGTCCGAGTTGAGTACGGTTTACCCGAGGAAAACGAAAGTCTTTGTGGAGGAAAAGATATTGGTGTCCGATACATATCTGTCGGGTTTCGGGACGACAGAACAGGTAGGTCAGCCCGGTCAGCAGTTCGTAAAAGTTGACCACGATGTCCGCGCCGGAGGTTTTGATGCGTTGGCGGATGAACAGGATGCTTCGGGAGAATGCCGGCAAGCGCACGATATTATAAAGTATGCTTCCCGTCAGGTTATTTTTGCGGTTGGCTGGGGTAGGCAGGAAGTTCGGACTCTCGAAACGACTGAGGGGAGCTTTGAGTTTTTGCCGGAAAAATGTCGGTAGTTCCCGGTTACGGCTCTTGCCGACAAGTACTTCTACGACCTCATGCCCTTCGCGTAGCAGATGTTCTTCGAGGGTGAGAGCTTGCGTCAGGTGTCCCCTTCCTTCTCCTTGCACGATAAACAGGAATTTCATGAGGCTATGGTCAGTAAATTGGTGGCCGGTGTGTCTTGCGGGAGGCTGTCGGCGATGTCCGTATAGAAAATGATGTTCCAATGTCCGTCTTCATCTTCGGCCAGTGCGGAAAGGGTCTCCACCCAGTCGCCGGAATTGAGGTAATGTATGCCTTCGTATTCGGTATTATCCGGATGATGGATGTGTCCGCAAATGATTCCGTCGTATTTGCGGGCACGGGCAAATTCGGCCAAGGTGTGCTCGAAGTCCGAAATATAGTTGACGGCAGACTTCACTTTTTGTTTTACATGCTGCGAAAGCGAATAATAAGGTTTGCCGTGTCGTACGCGGTAACGGTTGTAGAAACTGTTGAAAGCCAACAGGAGAGTATAGCCGAGGTCACCCAACAGGGCGAGCCATTTCATTTGTGTCGTGACCCGGTCGAATATATCACCGTGAGTGACGAAGTAACGTTTGCCGCCGCTTTCCAGTTCATAGTCTTTCACGATGCGGAGGTTGGCGAACGTGAGAGGAGCCAGATTGTCCAGGAAATCATCGTGGTTCCCGCGGACGTAGATGATTTCGGTGCCTTGGCGTTCCATCATTTTCATCAGTACTTTAAAGAAACGGGTGTGTCGGGGCTGCCATTTTCTCGTACCGCCTTTTTTCAGATGCCATCCGTCAATGATGTCGCCATTGAGAATCAGGCGGTCGCAATCGACGTGGCTCAGGAAATGGCTGACTTCTTCTGTTTTGGAATGCGAGGTACCCAAATGAATGTCGGAGAGCACGAGCGTGCGGTAATGCCTTCTTTGTTCCATGTGCTTCTGTTTTTTTAGGACGCTACAAAGTTAGGCGTGGGATATGACAACCCGGTTTCTTTTCGGTGAGAATACGGTAACAAAGCGAAAAGAGACTTATTCCGTCGGGAACGAGTCTCTCTTTCGAACAGTTGAATATTGAGGTTAATGTTGGATAGTCTTTTTATGTCCTACGATGTAAATGCCTTTAGACAATCCGCTTGTGGCTTGCCCGGCGGGGACATTGCTACGCAATTTCATGCCTTGCAGGTTGTACACATCGACATTTTCTGTATCCGCTTCGCCGAGGATTCCCGATACGTCGTTTATGATTTCGTCTTTGCTGTATAGTTTTACCTGATCGATGTATAGGCGGGTGTTGTAGGCAGCTCCTACTCCGGCTGTGGTTTCGAGTCCCATGCTGACGGTCACCTGCGTTTCCGTCTCAAGCGAAAAAGGGCATTCCACAGTTTCCCAATGGTTGGCTAACCGGGGATATTTGTATATTTCCGTGTCGCCGAAACGGATGCCGCAACGGGAATAATTGAGGTTGTCGCCAGTCGTGGCGATGGTGTAATCGTTGATGTGCCGCATTTCGTTGGCGCACACGTATTGTGCCAGAAAACTCAATTTGTATTCGCCTTTGGGCAAGGTGAAGGTTTGCGAGATGCTGTTATTGCCGCTGTCCCAGGAGTTCAGGATGCTCAGGCAGCGTTTGCCGCAGGCATCATCCCTGGCGGGAGCCGCCATGATACTGGCCGAGTTGCCCACGTTGGACGGAGATACGCAATACATGGTGGTGCTGTAAGGCATGGAATACAATACGGCGAAGTTGGAGCCGCCTTTCAGTCCGTTGCCGGGTGTCCAACCTTGGATGGGCAGGACTTGCGGCCATTTGCTGTCGGCAGCTTTGACCGTATTGATGTAGCAAGGATCGTAGACCACTCCGTTCAATGTCACTTTGCTTTCCGTTCCATAGGTCTGGTCTTCTTCAAAACCGGGATTGGAGAGAAACTGTGCGGTGACATCGAAAAACTCCTCCTGTTCTTCTTTGAGGTCTACGGTTTCGATGAGGATTTCGTTCCCGACAGCTTTGACGGATACACAAGATTCATGTTCCACAGTGACCGGTGCGGTCAGTTTATTCCCGTCAGCCCAAATCGTGACTTGGGCTTGTTGCTTTTGTCCGCTATAATTATAGAGGTAGGCACCGCAAGAGTCGTTTTCCATCTGTCGGGCGGAAAGTCCGTTGCCTTGGATGAATACACGGAGCGTATTGGTCACGCTGTGGTTCACGTCGCAGCGGAATGTGGCCGTGGCGCCTAGCCCGTTGACGGCAGTCATTTCCGTGAAGACCGGTGCTCCGTCTGGCAAAAGGATGTCTTTCAGGGTGCAGGCCGTTTCTCCGAGATAGTTGCTCAACAGTAGATAACGCGCACTGTCAGGGTCGCTGACGATGACGCCGTTCCAACCTTCGGCTACTTGTGCCGTCAGGGACAGTACGTCGGCGGCCAACTGTTCCGTGTCGGCCGAGTCCACATTACTATAATATATAATGTGTCTGCGGTCTACGATGCTTCCGTTGCTGAAGCTACGTCCGTCGGCCGAGTAAACCGGATAAATCTTGGACAGGAAGATGGAACTGTTCAGTTCACGGTCTCCGAAGGCGATGGACTTGTTGGTGGTCGTGTTCACGATTCCTACCTCATTGTCGATATTGACCCAATTTCCAACGAATGATTTCAACTGGCTGCCATCGGTTTGCAGGCGTCCTTTGCTATGGTAAAGCGTACGTTTCTCTTTGGTGAACGGATCGGTGCTGATGGCCATCAGACCACCTTTCTCTTCGGTAATGGTTCCATTGGTTTTGCCCACCACGTAATCCATGTAGATGAAAGCATTGCCCGGAGTGGAGAAGAGAGTGAAGTTGTTTTCCAGACTGTTTCCGTTGGTCATCAACTTGCCGTTCATGGTGTAACTGTTCCCGTTCAGGTCGTAGATACCGCTGATGACGGGCGAGGCATCTGTGGCCTTGCCGCTTACGGTGTACCAACCCAAGATGTTTCCTGTGTTGTTCTTCTTATAGGGCACGATGATTTTGTTTTTGTCAGGCTTGTTGGACGCGATATATCCGGTATAGCTCTTCAGTCCGTTGCTCCACGAGAATACGCTGAAACGGTCGGGCGTGTTGGCCCGTACGATGTTTTGCGGGGTGAAGATGTAGGCTTGTTCCTGCGATTGGCTGAAGTCTTTCCAGGATGTGGCCTGTATGTCGGCCGTAGAAGCCAGTTCATGCATCAGGTAAGTCATCATGACGCGATGTCCTTCCACACCCATACGTCGTGGGCCGATGTCGCTGTTGAGCAACCAGCTTCCGTCCTGTGTCGTGCTCTGGCGGGCCTTGATATGTTTGTAAGCCAGATTTTCCAGCATCAGAGCATTCGGGTCGCGCAGGAAACAGGCCGCCGTGGTGTAGCTGGTGATTTGGTCGTAGAGGAACATGCTCCAGTCGTTGCCGTTCGGCATAGCCAGTTCTCCATCGGCCAACGCCAGACGGCAGAGCACTTCGTCCATGACTTTCTGGTTGTTGTGCATCAAGGCGTTGGTCTTCCATTTCGGGTTTCCTCCTTGGAACAGATGGAGAGCCAGATGGGATTCGCCCAGTTCCTGCATCACGACATTCTGGTAAGAAGTATGAAAGTAATTGTGGTTTTGCAATGTATAGTCGTCATACAGGTTTTTGCCGATGTACAGGTCTTGTACGGTGGTCTCGTCATATTCAGGGTCGATGACCGTAGTGTTTTGGGCGTCGTCGACGTGCGAATAGCAATTGATGGCAAACGCACGCAGGCGGTCGAACCATTTGGGGGCCAGTGCATCGTCGGGGTATAGCCCCAAAGCACAGGACAAGATGTTGGTTTCCCAACCGTTTTCTTCGGCTTTCGTATCGCCGTTGTACCCCGTGGGAATGCTGCGCTCCAGTTCGTAATTGCATTCCGCCTTGATCATGTTGTAAATATAAGTCTTTTGGTTCTCGTCCAATTCTTCGTTCAGGAAGTAAGAGGCGTATGCCAATGACGTGGCCCAAAGCGAACTTTCCCATACGTGGTCGGCATTGCTGACAGAGCCCCAATATTTGTTGTCCGAAGTAATTTTGAATTTATTGGCTTTATGGGTGGAATAACCGAAGACGAGCGACTTCACAGCCATGTCCTTCACCATGTCCCAAGTGACGCCTTCCGGAAGGGTGACTTTACCTTTGCCATATTTACAAAGGAAAGCGCAAATCATGGAAAAGTCGGCATTTGTGCGCACTCCGTCCTCGTTGCTTTGCCCGGCACTGTTCGCCTTGAAATACCCGCAAGTTTCCCCTTTACTGTTGGGTGCCGCGCAGTCGTACCATATATTATGGGCGTATGTCAGAGAGTTGGCCAACATTTGTAACAGATCCTGCTGCATGGCAGATTCTTCCACGAATTCATGGGATATGACACCTTCGGTGGGGGAGGACACTTGGTCTTCCGTGCCGCCTTCAATACTCGGTGCGTTGGGGTCGAGGCTGCCCTCCGGCAGTTGCGTCAGCGTAAAATGGTCGTATGCGATGCAGCTTCCGCCGTTGCCCCAACTCATTTGTGCCGACAGAGTAATGGCGGATTCTTCCTCCAGTTTGAATTTTAGGGAATTTTCCGTCCATGAGGAAGTTCCCATGATGCCTGCGCTTCCGTTCGTGCAGGTTATCGTCAGTTTATCCAGCGATTTCAATGCTTCGTCGCTGACTGTGACGGTCGCATTGGTCGCGGCATTGTTGGCGGCAAAAGCCTTACTGAAGAATTTCAGTTCGTATTCTCCGGCCGGCAAGGGTGTGGATGTGGTTTGCCGCATTTCCGAATTTGCACTGCCCCAACCGAAACGTTGGTAGTAGGCAAATTCTCCGTTGGCTGCTTCCGTTTTGCCGAAACCGTTGTCCGTGGCACATTCCTTGTTGATGAGAAGTGCTTTTCCAGGACTGGTGGTTTGCCATCCTTTGGGCGACAGGTTCCATCCCCGCAGTCCTTCGTCGCCTTCATAAATCGCATCGGGGGAATCCTGTGTACACGCCGTTGCGTCCTCTTCGAAAGAGGGATTGGCCAAATAAATGGATGTGATATCCTGTTGTCCGTATGTAGCCGCACAACCGAGTAACATGCTGTAAAATCCTAATACAGTTCCTTTCATGGTTTCATTATTGATGAGGTCAATTATTTGGTGTCAAATATACAATAAAAGTGTGCGTGCACAAAAAATAAATCTATTTATTTTAGAGAAAATCGCCTTATCATGTTTTATAACATAAAAAAAGGACAAAAAAGTAGTCCTTTATTGCGAAAAACTGTAGGATTGATTAATTTTACGACTTAGATTAAACGAATGATGAATTATGGAACTGATAGAACGATTTTTGAAATACGTGAGTTTTGACACGCAGTCGAGTGAAGAAGGAGAAGGTTGTCCGAGTACTGACAAGCAGATGGTGTTTGCGCGATATTTGGAGAACGAATTGAAAGCGATAGGGCTTGAGGAGGTGTCGTTGGACGAACATGGATATTTGTACGCCACGTTGCCTGCAAACACGGAACGCGAAGTGCCTACAATCGGCTTTATAGCTCATATCGATACTTCGCCGGATTACTCGGGAAAGGATGTGAAGCCGCGAATCGTGGAGCAATACGATGGTGGGGACATTGTATTGTGCGCTGAAGAGGGAATTGTCACCTCGCCGAAGCAATTTCCCGAATTGTCGGACCATGTGGGAGAGGATTTGATTGTCACGGACGGCCATACCTTGTTGGGAGCTGACGACAAAGCCGGTATTGCGGAAATCATACAGGCTATGGTCTACCTTCGGGAACATCCGGAAATCAAGCATGGCCGAATCAGGGTGGGCTTTAATCCCGATGAAGAAATCGGTATGGGAGCGCATCTTTTTGACGTGGAGAAGTTTGGCTGCGAGTGGGCTTATACTATGGATGGCGGAGAAGTCGGTGAACTGGAGTTCGAGAATTTCAACGCTGCGGCGGCCAAGGTGACGGTGAGAGGGCTGAACGTGCATCCCGGATATGCTAAAGGCAAGATGCGGAATGCCATGCTGACAGCGGCCGAGTTCATCCGCAGAATGCCTTCGGACGAAACCCCGCAAACTACGGAAGGCTATGAAGGCTTCTACCACCTGACGGGTATGAAAGGTACGGTAGAGGAAACCGTCTTGTCTTATATCATACGCGACCACGACCGGCAGAAGTTTGAAAACCGTAAGGCATTCGTGCGGCAGTTGGCGGAAGAACTGAATGCGGAAAACGGGGAGAGTACGGTGACGGTCGAGGTGCGTGACCAATATTACAACATGCGCGAGAAGGTGGAGCCGGTGATGCATATCATCGACATTGCGAAGAAAGCCATCGAGGCATCCGGCGTGGAATGTCGGGTGAAGGCGATTCGTGGGGGAACAGACGGAGCGCAGCTTTCATTCAAAGGATTGCCGTGCCCTAACATCTTTGCCGGGGGACTGAATTTTCACGGGCGCCATGAGTTTGTTCCGGTACAAAGTATGGAAAAGGCGATGATGACCATTGTGAAGATAGCAGAGTTGACGGCCTTAAGAAAGTAGAAAATGGAACAGATTCCGACGTTGATTCAAGATTTGGCGTTGATCTTGCTGATTGCCGCTGTGGTTTCCCTTTTATTCAAGTGGTTGAAGCAGCCGGTAGTCTTAGGGTATGTTGTGGCGGGTTTTATTGCGGGGCCTCATTTCATTTATACCCCGTCGGTACATGATTCGGGCAGTATCGATATTTGGGCACAAATCGGTGTCATAATCTTGTTGTTTACGTTGGGATTGGAGTTCAGTTTCAAGAAAATACTCAAAATGGGGGCGGCACCGGTCATTGCCGCCCTTACCATTATATTCTGCATGATGTTTCTGGGCACGTCCGTCGGGCATCTGTTCGGATGGAAGAGCATGGATTGTATCTATCTGGGCGGAATGTTGGCCATGTCCTCCACTACCATTATATACAAGGCTTTTCAGGACTTGGGTGTTTTGCAGAAGAAGTTTGCGGGAGTCGTGCTCAGCGTACTGATACTGGAGGACATACTGGCCATTGTGTTGATGGTGATGTTGTCCACTTTGGCCGTGAGCCATAATATAGAAGGAGAGGAACTGATAGAAGGATTGCTCCGTTTGGGCTTTTTCCTGATACTTTGGTTTGTGGTCGGATTATACCTCATACCTATTATATTAAGGAAAAACCGGAAGTTCCTGAATAGCGAGACCTTGTTGATCGTGTCGTTGGCGCTTTGCTTCGTCATGGCCGTGGTGGCTGTGGAGTCGGGTTTTAGTGCGGCGTTCGGTGCCTTTGTGGTAGGTTCCATCTTGGCCGAGACGGTAGAAGCCGAGCGGATAGAAAAGCTGGTGGCTCCGGTGAAGGATTTGTTCGGTGCCATCTTCTTCGTGTCTGTGGGGATGTTGGTAGACCCGGAAGTATTGGTTGAGTATGCTTGGCCGATAGCGGCCTTGACCTTGACCATCATCGTGGGGCAGGCTTTTTTCGGGACGTTCGGTTTCGTATTGGCCGGGCAGCCGTTGAAAGAGGCGATGAAGTGTGGTTTCAGTATGTCGCAAATCGGGGAATTTGCTTTTATCATCGCTTCTTTGGGGATGTCGCTCGGCGTGACGAGCCATTATCTCTATCCTATTGTGGTAGCTGTTTCCGTAGTGACGACTTTCACTACGCCTTATATGCTGAAAGCCTCCGGTCCGGCTTATTGCTGGTTGTGCCGCGTGTTGCCCCACGGTTGGGTGGCGTGGTTGGAACGCTATACGCTGGGCACGGTGGTGCAGAGTCATTCCGGAAATTGGAAGAAATTGATTTCCGCCATGTTGAGGCAGATTGTGGTCTTCACGATTCTTTCCGTGACGGTCATTGCGCTGTCTTTCCGTTTTTTGTTGCCCTTTACCCGAGAGATACTGCCCCATTGGTGGGCGAATGCGCTTTGCGGAGTCGTCACGCTGCTTTGCATCGCTCCTTTTTTGCGGGGTATCATGGCACGAGGCCGCCGTTCGTCTTTGTTTCAGGCCTTGTGGAAGGAAAGCCGTTACAACCGTTTGCCGCTGGTCTTTACGCTCATTGTAAGGGCGGTGGTGGTCTGTATGCTCATTTTTTATATCATCCGCTTTTTAGTGCCGTTTGCCGACCCCTTGTTGCTGCTATTGGCCCTGTTGATTGTCGGGGGTATCTCCTTGTCCAGTCCGTTGCGCCGGAATTCCATCCGGATGGAGAAAGTCTTTATGGACAATCTGCATAGCCGGGACATGCTGGCGCGTCGCGATGGTAAAGTGCAGCCCGGTTATGCCGAACGGCTGCTGTCTAAGGATTTGCATCTGGCAGACTTTGAAGTTCCGGAAGAGTCTATTTGGGGAGGTCGTTTACTGGGTGATTTAAAATTAGGGCAACGTTATGAGGTCAACGTCGTTTCCATTATTCGCGGAACGCACTATATGAATATTCCCAACGGCAATGACCGTATTTATCCTCGCGACCATATTCAGGTGATAGGTACGGACGAACAGATAGAACGTTTTTCCGGTGCATTGGCGAATACGGTCATTGTAGAGGCGGAATATCAGGACCGTGAGATACAGTTGAAACAGTTCCTGATTACCGAGGTGTCCGGATTCGTAGGGGTGAAAATAAAAAACAGTGGCATCCGCGACCGGTACCACTGTATGATTGTAGGCATTGAGACCCCCGACGGCATATTGGAGAAGCCAGAGGCCGAAAGGGTTTTCCGTGTCGGAGACATCATTTGGCTGGTAGGGGAGAAGGAAGCCCTGTCCCGGCTTTTTTCCGGTAAGCCTTAATCGTCTTCCCCGCCTTCTTCGTCCTCGACATCGAAGTCGAACAACAGGTCGTCCAAATATTCGGGTGTGGTGAACTCCTCCAAGCTCCGGCGGTCTTTCTTCGTAGGGCGTCCGGTTCCACGGGCGCGGCCGACGAAGCCGCTCAGGCGGCTCATCTCCAGAAGTTCGTATTGTTCCGGCGGAGTGACGTTTTCCAGTATTTCCGGAATCAGCTTGGCACCGACACGTTTTTCTATGGTCTGCTTGACCTTAAAAGAATAAGTGACAGGAGGTTTGCGCACTTCAATGACATCGCCGGGTTTGACGGTACGTGAAGGTTTCAGTTGCGCCCCCTTCATGGAAACCTGCCCTTTCTTGCAGGCTGCGGCGGCCATCGAACGTGTCTTGAAGATGCGGGCGGCCCACAGCCACTTGTCTATTCTCGCTTCATTCATACGTTCTTCTACTTCTTGTTGAATTGGTTCATGGTAATCTGGATACCGGCCAGACAGAAGCTTTTTATCATTTCGCAAGCCAGTCCCACCCGTTCGTCCATGGTTTTCAAGTCCTCTTCCGTGAATTGTCCCAGTACGAAGCCGATTTGTCCGCCCCGGGGGAAATCGTTACCGATGCCGAACCTCAGACGGGCGTAAGCCTGTGTACCTAAGACGGAGGCAATGTTTTTCAATCCGTTATGACCGGCATCACTTCCACTTGGTTTCATACGCAGGGCACCGAACGGGAGAGCCAAATCGTCTACGACCACCAGGATACGTTCAAGAGGAACGTTCTCTTTGTTCATCCAGTACCTGACAGCGTTTCCGCTCAAGTTCATGTAGGTGGACGGTTTCAAAAGCACCAGTTGCTGCCCTTTCAGCGAGAGGGAAGCCACAGCGCCGTAGCGTTTGTCCTCAAAAACAAGATTGGACGCCTTAGCCAAGGCGTCCAATACTCTAAAACCTATATTGTGACGGGTTCCGGCATATTCGCTTCCGATATTGCCTAAACCGACAATTAAGTATTTCATTCGCAGTTTATGGATTAATTGTCAGCAGATGCGGCAGATCTTGCACCACGCGTCATCTTAACCTGACAAACGACAACTTCTTTGCTGGTAACCAATTCCAAACCTTCGAAATGCAGTTCGCCGACTTTGATAGTCTTGCCCAGACCCAAGCTCGTTACGTCGATGTTCAGGCGTTCGGGGATATTGGTATAAACAGCTTTTACTTTCAATTTACGTACGGATGCAGCCAGACGACCACCGGCTTTCACACCTTCAGCCAAACCGTTCAGTTTGATGGGCACTTCCATCACGATGGGCTTCGTGTCGGTGATTTCATAAAAATCCACGTGCAGTACGTTATCTTTTACGGGGTGGAACTGAATTTCTTTCAGAATGGCTTTACACTCTTTGCCGTCGATATTCAGGTTTACGGCATAGATGTCCGGAGAATAAATCAGATTGCGCAGTTCGTCGTTTGTTACGGTGAAGGGCAATGCGACCGGTGCACCGTTTTCGTCTTTTGCTTCTCCATACAAGTTACAGGGTACGGCGTTAGCTTTACGGATTTCACGCGCAGCCTTCTTGCCGAATGCAGCTCTTGCTGTACCTTTTACATTAATTTCTTTCATTACATTAATTTTTTTGTGTTACTCTAAATTAAGTGATTTATGCTTAATCTCACCATCACACGATGTGTGCATCTTTCGATGATGCCGAAAAGCGGTGCAAAATTACGGCTTTTCGTCGGAATGGCCAAATGTTGCGGGCGTTTTTTCATATTTCCGCCACGCGGTACCGGTTTCCGTAATGTGTGTGTATTTTCTGTACTCCTGCGGCTACGAGGGCTTGAGCCAGCTTGGGCAGCGTTATGCCTGCCATCGCTCCGGGTTCCAGCCGCCGTAGCCGTGCGAATATTTCGGGCAGCGAAAGCAGCCGTACCTTCTCCCCCGGTTGAGCCGCACGATAGTAGCGGCGCAACACTTCCCCGGCCGGGCAGATACGGTAGAAAGCCGCGTTGTGCAGCCTCAGGGCGTTCTCTTCCCCGTGGCTGAACCAGTACCGTTCCCCGTTTTCCAGTTCCGCTTTCAGTTGGGCGTAGATTTGTGCGTGGTCGATACCCGTGCAGTCGATGGGATGCTCCACGAGCACACAGATGAACCTGCGGCTTCCCGAAGGGTCGGAAAGCAGTTCCCGCGAGTTGGACGTGCCGATGAAGGAGGCGATGCGCGGCATGGTTTGGCTGTGCCGCCGGTACGCCTTGCGCAGGTTGAGGGCGGAGAGCTGCATGAGGTTCTTCAGGAGCGGGTGTTTCTTCTCGGGTATGCGGTCGAACTCGTCCAGGTTCAGCAGGCCCATCTCGGTGAGCTGCCTTTCCACCTTGTCGGGACGGGCGAGGTCCACGCTGTCGGTGTAGTAGGCCTGCAACTGCGGTGGCAGCAGGGCGCGGCAGAAGGTGGACTTTCCGAGTCCTTGTTCGTCGCTGACGAGCAGGGGCGCGGTGCTGTGTGCGTGCAGCCCGTCGGAGAGTCCGGCCCATTGCGCGGCCAGTCCGAGCATCCACCGGTGGAAAGTTTGTATCCACAAAGGACTGTCCGACACACGGGTGGCCAGGTCGTGCAGCCGGTCGCGTCCGTCCCATGCCGGGAGGCGTTGGAAATACAGCCGGAAGGGATGGTATTCCCGCACGTCGGCGGAGTGCACCATGCGTGCCACATCGCGGTCCCAACAGTCGATGCCGTGGCGGTGTGCTTCGAGACAGATGGCATTCAGGTCGCGTTCCGTGACGGGCCGGAATGTCCCGTTTCCCTTATCAGACAGGTGGCGGAACTCCGTGGCTTCTGTGAGCACGTTGAAGCGGAACTCGTATCGTTCGGCGAGGAAGCCGCCGAGGGCGGATTCGAGGTTAGAGGCTTTCGGGAGCGTTTCCGCCTGCGGTGTAGCGACGTGGGTCGTACCCATCGTCTTTCTTGCCGTTCGTTTTTCGTTCCACCGCCTTACGGCATTATGTGCAATCCTTTTGAAATCCATAGTAGCTGTGTTTAGGGTCTGTTTTCTGCCTGCAAATATACGACATGAAAAAGCCCTTGTCAAGCCCTTCACCATAACCCTATTGATTACCAGTCGGTTTACATTTGTAAATTGGAATCTGTATGCTGTGTATCATTTTCCGGTGAAATCCCGGTGAAGGATGTAAAGGCAGAAAGTTCACCTTAAAACGTTGATATAGAAGAGGTCTGAAGGAAGTGAACCTTTTCGGGTGAAAAACCGTTTGTGTGAGGTGGAGAAGCGGAGAATACTCTCCGGAAAACACCCACGTCTCCTTTTTATCTGGTGTTTGGCACGGTAAAGCTCGTAAAGCGGATGTCGGCATATCTGAAAATCGTTCTCAGTAGATTGAAAAATCGTTTGGCTTAGAACGGAAAATCGTTTGGCGCAGATTGTACGGGGATGTTTGCATGTCATAAGGTAAAATGTTTGTTCGCTATTTTTTCGAATATTGGGGGACATAACTTAACGCACACTGCGCCCTGTTACTGAAAAAACGGCAATGATGTTTGAAACTGCATTAGGAGTGGATGCTGAAACATTGATACGGTTGCAAGTGAAATACAATATGCGGATTGTACGTAAGGATAAGGCGTTTATGCAACGTTTGGATGTAATTCGTAAGTTTGCGGCTGTATTATAGCGAATCTTTGAACAATATAATTTTAACGCGAACTACTGCCAAGTTTTTAACTTGACGGTGGTTCGCGTATATGTATTACTTTTCTGCCAGTTTGATGTCTTCTATGTTCAAATCAATGTCGAAGTCAAGGTTAGGGCTTGTTTCATTCTCGTCGTTAGTCCGGTGATAGTCCTGTCTGGGTTCCACATGGGGCTGTTCTGCGCGGACGAAGTTCACAGCTTCTTCCAACCCGGACATAAAGTGCTCGAAATCCTCCTGATAGAGGAATATTTTATGTTTTTCAAAATTTATGGATGGAGATTCCGTATCGCCCGATATGACTTTTTTGCTTTCTGTGAGGGCTATGAATAATTCACCTTTTCTGTTTTTCTTCACATCCACATAATAAATGCGTTTTCCTGCCTTTACGGATTTGGAAAAGACTATGTCTTTATCCCTTTCTTGGTTCTTTTTGAAATCTTCCATATTTTGCGGTTTATAAATAACTACTTCAAAATTGAGAATATTTTTTAAAACATCCAAAAAAAATGAGGGAAAGATGGTCTTTTTATCTATAAAATACGTACTTTTGCACTACAATATATAATATTATATGATAAACAGAGAGATTATACGCTTAAAGGTTGTTCAGATTACTTATGCTTATTACCAAAATGGGGGGAAGAACATAGATACGGCGGAAAAAGAGCTTTTTTTCAGTCTGGCCAAAGCATACGATTTGTATAATTATCTATTGACCTTAATGGTAGAAATCAACCGGATAGCAGAACGTGCCGTAGAGACGGCGCAAAGTAGGTATAACCGTATTAAGGTGGGGGAACCGCCTAGCACGAAGTTCATTGACAATCGTTTTATCATGCAGTTGGAAGTGAATAAACAACTGTTGGATTTTCGTGAAAACCAGAAAAAAAGTTGGGTGAACGAGGAGGATTTTGTGCGTTCGTTGTACAAGCAAATTATAGAGACGGATTACTACAAAGAATATATGGCGTCGGCAGAGTCTTCTTATGCACAGGACCGGGAGTTATGGCGCAAGATATATAAGAATGTCATTTGTAATAATGAAGAGCTGGACTCCTTGCTTGAAGACATGAGCCTGTATTGGAATGATGACAAATATATCGTGGATACGTTTGTGCTGAAGACCATCAAGCGTTTTGACGAGGCCAAAGGAGCCGATCAGGAACTTTTACCGGAATTCAAGGATGAAGAGGATCGGGAATTCGCCCATCGTTTGTTCCGTAACACGTTGTTGAATGCGGAATATTACCGTAAACTGATAAGCGACAACACGAAGAACTGGGAATTCAATCGGATTGCCCTTATGGATTTGTTGATTATGCAAATCGCATTGGCAGAGATTCTGACGTTTCCCAATATTCCGTTGAATGTCTCATTAAACGAGTATGTAGATATAGCCAAGATCTACAGTACGCCGCGTAGTGGGGCATACGTGAATGGATTGTTGGATGCCGTTTCCAAAAAATTAATAGCAGAGAAAAAATTAGAGAAGACAAACAATTAAAATAATACAACCATGAATTTATTGACAATTTTATTGCAGCAACAAGGTGGAGGCATGTCTATGATTATTATGATGGTCGCTATTTTTGCCATCATGTATTTCTTTATGATTCGTCCTCAGAATAAGAAACAAAAAGAAATCCAGAAATTCAGAAACAGTATCGTTCCGGGTACCGATGTGGTAACGGCAGGCGGAATTTATGGAAAAGTGAAAGAAGTGAATGAACTTGATAATACATTGATGGTGGAGATAGCCTCCGGCGTAAAAATTAAAATCGCTAAGAATTCAGTGTATGCCGGTGCGCCGACTGACACGGCCGCAGGTAAATAACCGTAATGGATTCAGTTCAGTTCAAGAAATACTATACTGCAGTCAAGAACTTCTTGTTAGGTCCTAAAAACAAGGAGTTCTTGATTTTTTTGTTTTTTTTCTTCGTCTCTGCGGCTTTTTGGCTGTTGCAATCTTTGAATGAGACATTCGATGTAGAATTGAAAGTGCCTTTGAAATTGGAAAATGTGCCGTCTGATGTGGTCATTACATCGGATTTGCCTTCTGATTTAAATGTTATGGTAAGAGATAAAGGTACGGTTTTGGTTCGTTATATTTATGGTACGGAACAAGTTCCTGTACGGGTGGATTATAAGGATTATGACAAGGGAAACGCTTCAGGACGTGTTTCCGTTACGCTTTTGGATGTCCAGAAGAAAGTACAGGCACAGTTGTTGTCTTCCACTCGTATTGTGTCTTTAAAACCGGATACACTGGAGTTTTTTTTTAATAAAGGTGCTCGTAAGAAGGTACCGGTCAAGTTGGCCGGAGTCGTGGAAACCTCTCCGGAGTATTACTTGCAACGGGTGGAGTTTACACCTGATTCGGTGGAAGTGCTGGCGCCTTCCGCTATTCTGGATACTATAACCGAAGCTTTTATCACTCCGGTTTATTTTTCGGATTTGTCTGCTAACGAAAAGACGATAAGCATGTTGCGTCCTGTGAGAGGGGCGAAGTTCATCCCCGATCAGGTGGAGATGAATGTGATGATAGATTTATATACGGAGAAAACGGTGGAAGTACCCGTATTCGGCGTGAATTTTCCCGGTAGTAAGGACTTGCGTACATTTCCTTCAAAAGTAAAAGTTACTTTTCGTGTGGGGATGAGCCGGTTTAAGGAAATTACGGCGGACGATTTTGTATTGGCTGTCACGTACGAAGAACTAATGAAGAACCGCAGTCCGAAAATACAGCTTCATCTAAAGTCGATGCCGTCCGGAGTATCGAATGTGCGTATAGACCCTTCTGAGGTGGATTATCTGATAGAACAAGTACAGGAAGAAAACGAGTGATATGATTAAGGTTGGTCTTACGGGGGGTATTGGTTGCGGGAAAAGTTATGTGGCGGATTTATTACGTCGTCGGCATATTCCCGTATATGATACGGATAAGGAGGCAAAGCGTTTGATGATGGAATCTGCAACCATTCGCCGGGGATTGGTGGATTGGGTCGGAGAGCGGGCTTATATGCCGGACGGGACATTGAACCGTGAACGGATAGCTTCATATTTATTTGCCTCTCCGCTCCATGCGGAGCGTATCAACCGGCTTGTACATCCGGTGGTGCAGGATGATTTCCTGCAATGGGTGGATAAGCAGGACGGACCGTTGGTCGTTATGGAATGTGCCATTCTTTACGAGTCCGGTTTCGACCGTTTGGTGGATGAAGTCTTGTTGGTACGTGCTCCGGAAAGAGTTTGCTTGGAGCGTGTCATGAAACGCGACGGGGCTTCCGAAGCTCAGGTGAAAGCGCGTATGGCAGCCCAGATGTCGGACGAAGAGCGTTGCAGACGGGCGCATTATATTATAAATAATGATGGGGGCTCGGATGTGGAGGGTGCCTTAAGAGATATATGGGTGAAGATTGACAGGGGGCGGCTGCGTGAAGATTAAGCTTTTTTAGAAAGAAGATTTTGAAAAAAAGTAGGTGAAGGGCTATCTTTGCATTTGTTTTGAAAAATAAAATATAAACCTGAATATGTTAGAAACGATTTTGGCTATTTCCGGAAAACCCGGTTTGTATAAGTTGGTTTCGCGTGGAAACCGTAGTTTGATTGTAGAAACGCTGGACGAGGTGAAGAAACGTATGCCGGCTTTTGCTACCGATAAGGTAATTTCCCTGGCAGATATAGCCATGTATACGGATGAGGGTGAAGTGCCTTTGAGAGAAGTTTTGAATAGTCTGAAGAAAAAAGAGAAGGGTCAGCTTTCTGCTTTTGATTATAAAAAGGCTTCACGTGAGGAACTGGCTTCTTATTTTGCAGAGATATTGCCTAATTATGATCGTGACCGCGTTTATCCAGCCGATATCAAGAAGTTGGTAAGTTGGTATAATTTGTTGGTCAAGGCCGGTATGACGGATTTTGACGAGGTTTTGGCTCCTACGGAGGGAGACCATATATCCGACCGGGCAGAACAGGAATAAATCTAAAGGTATAGAATGTACAAATAACAGGGGAGGGCATGGATGTGTTTTCCCCCTGTTTTTTTTAAACAGAGAATAATTTTTGCCCGTAAATTTGTGTAATTCCAAATTTCTTCTTTTATTTGCATCCGGTTAACTCATTTATTAATTATTAAACGTTTATTGCCTATCGGAATACTCTTACTTAACTATAAAATAAAGAAGGATGGAGAGTTTTGCAAATTTGACTGACGAAATGTTGGTTAAACTGTATGCCGGAGGTAATAATAGTGCTTTTGACATCTTGTTGGAGAGATATGAAGAGAAGATTTTTTCTTATATCTTTTTTATTGTGCACAATCAAGATGTGGCTGATGATATATTCCAGGAAACGTTTATGAAAGCTGTGGTGACTATTCAGCAGGGACGTTATGTGGAAAATGGCAAGTTTCAGGCATGGATTACCCGCATTGCCCATAATTTGATTATTGATTATTTCAGGCAGACCCGCAATGAGAATTGTGTGTCTAACGATGAAGTGGAGTATGATTTGTTCAATGACATCAAATTGGCAGAAACGAATGTGGAATCCAAAATGGTGCGGGAACAGGTGCTTGATGATGTGAAACTGTTGGTAGAACACTTGCCCCAAAACCAGAAAGAAGTGGTTTTCATGAGGTATTATCAGGAATTGTCTTTTAAGGAAATTGCAGATATAACAGGGGTAAGTATCAATACGGCTTTAGGCCGTATGCGTTATGCTTTGTTGAACTTACGTAAGATGGCGGTGAAAAAGGAACTTCATTTGGCTATTTCTTAAAAATAACTATCCTGCGATATACTAAATAAGCGGTCAGAGCGTTATAATAGCAGATTTAAGTAACCTGACAGCTTATGGATATAACTATACCTAATGGAATGCAGCGACCGTCGCGGCGGACTATTGCTTTTCTGAAGCTATTCGCACGCAGTTATAAAGAATTGGAATTTGCAGACGGTGAGTTTGCCAGAATGATTTTGAAGTAAGGTGGCATATTTTACAGTGTGCTTGCTTGCGCATATAGGATATTTCATATAACTTTGTGCATATATACGTATTTAAAATATATGTACTATGAAGCATTTTGTGGCTCCTTCCCTGTTGTCCGCCGATTTCGGGAACCTGAAATCGGAAATGGACATGATTAATCGTAGTGAATGCGATTGGTTGCATATCGACATCATGGATGGTGTGTTTGTTCCCAATATATCTTTCGGTTTTCCTGTTTTGAAGTATGTGGCTCGTTTGTGTGAGAAGCCGCTGGATGTGCATCTGATGATTGTGCAACCGGAAAAGTTTCTGAATGAGGTGAAAGCTTTGGGGGCTTATTCCATGAATGTACATGTAGAGGCTTGTCCGCATTTACATCGTGTAGTACAGCAAATCAAGGAGACCGGTATGAAAGCCGGAGTGACATTGAATCCGGCCACTCCTGTTTCGTCTTTGACGGATATCATCGAGGATGTGGACATCGTTATGTTGATGGCTGTCAATCCGGGATTCGGAGGCCAGACATTTATTCCCCATACATTAGATAAAGTGCGGGAATTGCGCCGTATGATAGACGGAAGCCGGTCGAAAGCCTTGATAGAGGTAGACGGTGGGGTGAACCGTGATACGGGATGGTTGTTGGTCGAGGCCGGTGCGGATGTGTTGGTAGCGGGGAGTGCTGTTTTTCATGCGGCAGATGCCATAGAAGAGATTCGTGTTTTGAAAAATTTGTAAACGCTGACTGGAGATTGTTCGGAATCTTGGCGGAAATACCCTTTTGTGAGGCTGGCTGTTCCGCTTCTTCCCGGTTTGTGGCTGGGACGATTGTTGTGGCAATATGCGGAAAGTAGTGGTTGGGCCGGACTTTTTCTTTCCATAGGAGTATTGCTAAGCGGTGGTTGGTGTTTGTGGGCAGGTATATATTCGTTGTATCGGCGTGCTTGTCATGGTGAGTTGAAAAGCTACGTGTCTTTCGGTATTTCTGTTTGTTTTCTGTTTTTCTTTTTCGGATTGTGGCGTTCCTTTTATGCGTGGGAGAACATACGTGGAGTTTGGACGGATGAGGAACGTGAATGTCATGCCATATTGTTGAATACTCCTCAGATTTCATCCCGTACGGTAGGGGCAGAGGCTATGTTGATGGCCGGAGACGACGGTTCTTCTGTGAGGCAAACCGGTAAATTATGGTTGACTTTCTCGCGGGATTCTTTGGCGGAAACTTTGCGGACGGGAGATGAGTTGGTTTTTAAGGGGCATATCCGGAGACCGAAAAACAAAGGTAATCCGGAAGAGTTCGATTATGCGGAATATTTGGCCGTGAAAGGTATATCGGGCCGTGTATTCATCGGAAAGGAGCGTTGGAAACGAATCCATGGATATGAGGATAAGGAACGGCATCTTTCTTTGGGGGTAGATTTGCGCATCAAAGCTCTGTTATGGCGAGATAGAATATTGGAGGTATATCGTAATACCGGTTTGCAGGGTGAGGCTTTGGACTTGTTTGCAGCTTTGACTTTAGGGGAAAAGTCGGGACTGTCGGATGAGTTGAAGGATATTTATGCGGGAGTCGGTGTCAGTCATGTGTTGGCTCTGTCTGGCATGCATCTTGGCTTTTTGGTAGCGATGTTGAATTTATTTATACTGAACTATTGTAGGAGGCGCTATTTGCGGCTACTGGGGGCGATGCTTGCTACGGTACTGGTTTGGGGGTATACCTTTTTGGCCGGTTTGCCTCCTTCTCTTGTGAGGGCGGCACTGATGTATTCCTTGATGTTGGCCGGTTCTTTGGTCGGCCGTTCGGGATTTTCAGTTAATTCTTTAGCCATGAGTGCGGTGTTGATGTTGTGCATCAATCCTTTATGGTTCTATGATGTGGGCTTTCAACTATCTTTTTTAGCCATGTTCGGTATTCTGACGATATGTCCCCGGTTTCAGGAGTTGCCGTTGATGCGATGGCGTTTTGTGAGGTGGATTTTTCAAAGTTTGTTGGTGTCATTCGCAGCGCAGTTGTTCACCGTTCCTTTGGTGGCTTATCGTTTCGGTACATTTTCGTTTTATTCGGCATGGGCGACTTTGGTAATATCTCCTTTAACGGCACTATTGATTTATGGGATGCCTCTGATATTATTATCTGGGATTACCGGTATCGGTACAACAGTTTGTGCATGGTGGATTGCCCGGTTGGGCACGTGGCAAAATGATTGTCTGCGTGCGATGATGGAGTGGCCGTATGCGGTGGTCCATACGGATTGGTCACTATGGTTTACGGTATGGTGCTATGTGGTATTGTGTGTTTGGGTGATGCCTTTCTGCCGCTCTTATACCCGACGGGTACAATTCGGACTTATGAGTGTGATATTGACTTTGTGTGCCTTTGCTGTAAACAGGCAGTTTTGCAGGTTCCGACCGGAAATCGTGTTTTATAATCACTCTTCTTGTCCGTCTGTTCACGTGATTTATTCATCAGAACGCTCTTATTTGTTTTCGACTGAAGAGGATAGTGTGAGAGAGCGTATGTCTTATATCTCGGAATCCTTTTGGGAAAAGAAACTTTCGGACGTACCCGTGGTCGTGACCGGTGATTTTAGGGATAATTACATTTCTTCCGTACATGGCTTGGTGGCGGGTAGGAACGGCATCTCCTTTTTGATGCTTACGGATAACCGCTGGGATGGGATAAAAGGCATGCATCGGGCTGAGGTTGATTTTCTTTATGTTTGTCGCGGCTATCATGGCAGTCTGCATGAACTGTCCCGTTTGTTCAATCCCCGTTGTGTGGTACTGGATGCTTCCTTGTGGCGAGGTGACAGGAAGCGTTATATTCAAGAATGTAGCAGATTAGGTTGGAATTTCTATGACATGGAAGTCAAAGGAGCGTTAAAAGTTGCTTTAAATTGAGGAATAGCAGACTTTTTATAGTATATTTGTAAATTATAAACCGTAATACGATTTTTATATGTTGGATAATCTCTTGTCCGAAGTTGACGTGCAACATTTGTGTACGTTGCTGGATAAGGCACACAATATCATTGTAACTTGTCATGTGTCTCCCGATGGGGATGCAATGGGGGCTGTTTTGGCTTTTTCTCATTTCCTTTGGCGAAAAGGTAAGAATGCTCAGCCCGTGGTACCGAATATCTTTCCTGATTTCTTGAAATGGATGCCCGGAGTGGAACGTGTCCGTATCTATGAGAAACATGAAAACGAAGTGGCTCCTTTGGTAGCGGCTGCCGACTTGATTATTTGTTTGGATTTCAACGCCCCCGATCGTTTGCAGGGGTTACAGAAACCCGTAACGGATTCCCAGTCTCCTAAGATCATGATAGACCATCATCTTGATCCTGTAGACTTTTGTGATTGGGTCGTTTCTCGGCAAGAGATGAGTTCGACGTGTGAATTGCTTTATCGTATATTGGTGCAGTTGGAGGGCTTGGATCCGATGACATACGAAGAAGCGGTATGTCTTTACACCGGAATGATGACGGATACCGGTTGTTTTTCCTATAATTCCAATCGCAGCGATATTTATTATATTATAGGCCGCTTACTGACAAAAGGTATCGACAAAGACAAGATATACCGCAATGTGTTTTTCAATTACTCAGCCGAGCGTTTTAGGCTGATGGGGTATATGCTATATGTCAAACTGGAGTATTTTCCGGAATATCATGCTTCATTGATGACTTTGACAAGAGAAGAACAGAAACGGTTTTCGCATAAGAAAGGCGATACGGAGGGATTCGTGAATATACCGCTCCAAATCGGGAAATCCCGTCTTTCGGTATTCCTGCGTGAAGATACCGAGCGTCATAATATCCGTGTGTCTTTGCGTTCTGTGGATGATTTTCCTTGTAATCGGATGGCGGCGGAGTTCTTCAATGGCGGGGGGCATTTGAATGCTTCGGGCGGGGAACTTTCTTGTACGATGGATGAGGCCGTACAGATTGTCCGTAAAGCTTTGAAGAAATATGCTTCTCTATTGACAGATAGATAAAATGTGATTTATAAAAAACTAAATATGAGAAAGATTGTTTATATTTTGTTTGCTCTGTTAGGTGTAGGAGGGGGATTGCAGAGTTGTGATAATGGAGAAACCTACGCCGAACAACGGGAGAAAGAGCGTGATGCCATTTCGGCTTTTCTGAACCGCGATGTTGTGATTCGTTTGAGCGATGGGGAAGAGTTGATTCATGTCGGTAAAATCAATACGATTTCCGAAGGGGAGTTTTATGCCCAAGACAGTACGACCAATCTCGAAAGAAACGAATACGTAGTCTTTGAGAATACCGGTGTGTATATGCAGATTGTACGTAAAGGGGCGGGTGAAAAGATGAAGAACGGCCAGCAAAAGCGCATCATTTGCCGTTATACGGAGTTCAATATATTGAGAGATTCCGTGCAGACTACGAACAATTCGGCTTATTGGCAGACGAATCCTGATATCATGGATGTGACGGATACTTACGGTACCTTTACCGCTTCATTCAATACGTCAGTGAACGGGGGCGGGGCGATGTATCAGTATTACGGTTCGAAAGCAGTGCCTGCGGGGTGGCTGGTTCCTTTAACCTATATCAATATCGGTCGTCAAATCAATGCAGATGAAGAAATAGCCAAAGTACGTCTCATTGTGCCGCATTCACAGGGGCATAGTGATGCTTCTTCCAATGTATACCCTTGTTTTTATGAAATCACTTATCAGGAGATGAGGAATTAGTCAGTCTGGAACGTAAAGCAAATCACTCATAATGCCGTCGGAAAGAAAGATTCCCCGGCGTGTCAGTTTGAGCAAGCCTTCGGGGGCTTGCTCTTTTTTTTCCGTAATTTCGAGCTGTCCGTTTCTCAGGTGGACAGCGGCAGCTTGCAGGCAATAATCCGTTAATGGTTGGCCGAATTTTCGTTTCAATTCGCTCAGATTCAGTCCGTCGGACGTACGCAAGGAAGTGATGATGCAGTCATTGTATCTTTCGTACAGATTCAGCTCTTCCTGCTCTATCCATGGTGCGTGGTTGAAGTCTTCAGAGGAAAGGCATTTCCCTACTTGGTTTATATAGACGTTCAGATCCGGATGGTTCCATTGTCGGTTACGTCCGTCGAAAGAATGAGCCGAAGGGCCGCATCCCAGATAAGGAATGCCTTTCCAGTAACTGGAATTATGTCGGGAGCGGAAGCCCGGGCGGGCAAAATTGGAGATTTCATAATGCTCGAAACCGGCATTTTCGAGCCGGCACATTAAAAGACTGAACATTTCCAGGCTTAGTTCTTCGTCAGCTTCTTCCACGACATGCCGTTTGCGCATTTCCCAAAGCGGTGTGCCTTCTTCGTAGATGAGTGCGTATGCCGAAATATGTTGTACGTTCAAGGAAAGTGCTGTGTTCACGTCCGTTTCCCATTCGCGAAGGGATTGTGCCGGAAGGCCGTAAATCAAGTCGATGCTGATGTTGTCGAATCCGGTATCCTGACAGTCGTGTACTGCGCGGATGGCTTGCTCTCCGTTATGTCGGCGGTGGAGCAAACGCAGCTTACCATCGTCGAATGTCTGCACCCCCATGCTTAGCCGGTTGACGGGCAGAGTGCGTAGTGATTTGATTTTTCGTGGAGTGAGGTCGTCCGGATTTGCCTCGATGGTAATTTCTGCCCGGTCGGACACGTGGTACGTTCGGTATAGTACTTCGAAGATAGGTTCGAGTAAAGACGTATCGAGCGTAGAAGGGGTCCCGCCTCCTATATATATAGTTTCAATTACGGGCATTTGCCCGTCTTGTTGCAAGTAATTTGCCCTTAAACGCAATTCGTTCCTCAGGGCACTTATGTAAGCCTTGTCTTTTTCCCCGTATGTTGTGGAATAAAAGTCGCAATATACACAACGGCTTGTACAGAATGGAATATGGATGTAAATTCCGGCCATATATAATAAGGTGTAAAACTGTGGTGCAAAGGTAGTGAAAGGGGTAAAAATAGCCCAATAAAGCGGACTATGTTTAAAAACATAATTAACAAAATCACGGAATCGTTGGCTGTGTGGGATTTTATTGCTAAATTTCGTGCCGTTTAGTTGTTACCTTTAAATGTTACACGATGAAAGTATATCAAACAAACGAGATTAAAAACATAGCCCTGTTGGGAAATGATGGTTCCGGTAAAACAACACTCACAGAAGCCTTGCTCTATGAAAGCGGGTTGATAAAACGTCGTGGCAGAATCACGGCGAAAAACACAGTGAGCGACTATTTTCCGGTGGAGCAGGAATACGGTTATTCGGTTTTTTCCACAGTATATCATGTGGAATGGAACAATAAGAAACTGAATATCATAGACTGTCCAGGTTCGGATGATTTTGTGGGTGCGGCGTTGACGGCACTGAATGTGACGGATACGGCCGTGTTGTTGCTGAACGGGCAATACGGTGCGGAAGTCGGGACGCAGAATCATTTCAGATATACGGAAAAGTTAGGTAAACCCGTGATTTTTCTGATAAACCAGTTGGATGACGAAAAGTGCGATTACGATGCCATATTGGAGCAGTTGACTTCTATTTACGGCAACAAGGTTGTTCCGGTACAGTATCCTATAAAAACGGGGCCGGACTTCAATGCCTTGATTGACGTGTTGCTGATGAAGAAATACTCCTGGGGGCCTGAAGGTGGAGAACCGACGATAGAGGAAATCCCGGAAGACCAGAAAGAGAAGGCCATGGAGATGCACAAGGTATTGGTCGAGGCCGCTGCCGAGAACGACGAAACATTGATGGAGAAGTTCTTTGAGAGCGAAACGCTGACCGAAGACGAGATGCGTGAGGGCATCCGCAAGGGATTGGCAGCAAGGGGGATGTTCCCGGTGTTCTGTGTTTGTGCGGGAAAGGATATGGGGGTACGGCGCTTGATGGAATTTTTGGGCAATGTCGTGCCTTTCGTCAGCGAGATGCCCAAAGTGCATAATACCAGAGGTATGGAGGTGACTCCCGATGCGGACGGTCCGACTTCGCTTTATTTCTTCAAGACCGGCGTAGAACCTCATATCGGCGAGGTACAGTATTTCAAGGTGATGAGTGGTAAGGTGCATGAAGGTGATGATTTGAACAATGCCGACCGCGGGTCGAAAGAACGCATGTCGCAGTTGTTCGTTTGTGCCGGTGCCAACCGTATCAAGGTTGAAGAACTGGTGGCCGGAGATATCGGTTGCACGGTGAAGCTGAAGGATGTGAAGACGGGGAATACTTTGAATGATAAAAATAGTGAGAACCGCTTCAACTTCATCAAATACCCCAATCCGAAATATACCCGTGCGGTAAAGGCCGTGAACGAGGCAGAGACTGAGAAGATGATGAATGCCTTGAACCGTATGCGTGAGGAAGATCCCACGTGGGTAGTGGAGCAGAGCAAAGAATTGCGTCAGATACTGGTACACGGACAAGGGGAATTCCATTTGCGTACGTTGAAGTGGCGTATGGAAAATAATGAGAAGATAGCCATCAAGTTCGAAGAACCTCGTATCCCTTATCGCGAGACTATTACGAAGGCTGCGCGTGCCGACTACCGTCATAAGAAACAGTCGGGAGGAGCGGGGCAGTTCGGCGAAGTGCATTTGATTGTGGAACCCTATTATGAAGGTATGCCCGATCCGGAAGTATATCGTTTCAACGGACAAGAGTTCCGGATTAATGCGCGTAGCAAGGAAGAAGTACCCTTGGAGTGGGGCGGCAAGCTCGTCTTTATTAACTCCGTCGTGGGCGGTGCCATCGATGCCCGTTTCATGCCGGCTATTCTGAAAGGTGTGATGCAGCGTATGGAACAAGGCCCGTTGACGGGTAGTTATGCCCGTGATGTCCGTGTCATCGTGTACGACGGAAAGATGCATCCCGTAGATTCCAATGAGATTTCTTTTATGTTGGCCGGGCGCAACGCTTTCAGCATGGCGTTTAAAGAGGCCGGTCCGAAGATTTTGGAGCCTATTTACGATGTGGAGGTCTTTGTTCCCAGCGACAAGATGGGCGATGTGATGAGCGATTTGCAAGGACGCCGCGGTATGATTATGGGGATGACCAGCGAGAACGGTTATGAGAAACTTGTGGCTAAAGTGCCGTTGAAAGAGATGTCTAATTATTGCACCTCTTTAAGTTCCATCACCGGTGGTCGTGCTTCTTTCATCATGTCGTTTGCCAGCTACGAATTGGTACCGGCAGACGTACAGGAGAAACTGATTAAGGATTTTGAAGCTAAACAAGATAAAGAAGAATAATAAACTAAGCTACTGAAGGTATCCCGCTTTTCGACTTTTTTGCTTGGGTGAACAAGTAAGTTGAAAGGCGGGATTTTTTCGTTTGCCGTACAATAAAAAACTTATCTATAGGACATGTGAGAGGGTTCGTTTGAGGAATATATACGGATATCCTTCTGTTGGCCATAGAATCGTTCGTTTTTAAGATAAAGCAATCATTGTTTGCTTGTATAAATCGTTTTATGCTACTTTATCGTTAATAACGTTAAATTCAATGAAGGAATAAGTTTTTATGAGCTTAATGCCCGTTTTCGATATGTATATTTGCTGATATGAAAAGGTCTACAATCTGGATAGTAAGTGTAATTATCGGAGTTTCGTTTTTGGGACTTCTTTTGTTGCAGATGCGCTACATCGAGCAGATGGTGAAGATGCGGAAGGAGCAATTTGACGAATCCGTAGTTCGTAGTCTGAATCAGGCATCCCGTAACTTGGAGCAGAACGAGACGTTTCGTTATCTGGAGAACTTTACGCGGGACAATTTAAGCCCGAGTTCGGATTCTTTGCCCAAGCTTTATATGGGAGGGGCAGTCGGTACTGCAGATGCGAGCAACGGGGTAGGAGCTGCACACGGAGGTGAAAAGATATATTCCGATTTCGAATTGCATACGATAGTGAAGCATCCTTCTACTATGCCGAAAGTGTTGCGTATCGAGCGTAATAATTCGATTGACGAGGCCACCAGGTCGTTTCAGGAGTATGTGAAGAATGCGTATGTATATCATAAGGGTTTGCTTGATGAAGTAATATACACTATCTTGTATAAAGCGAGTGAGAAACCTCTGGAAGAGCGGATTAATTTCAAATTGCTGGATCAGGACATCCGTAATGCGCTTGAAAATAATGGAATCAGTATTCCTTATCATTTCACGGTGGCTACCAATGACGGACGAGAAGTATACCGTTGCCCGGACTACGAAGAGAAAGGGAAAGACTATTCATATTCTCAGGTCTTGTTCCGCAATGACCCTGCGGGTAAAATCGGCATTGTGAGGATTCATTTTCCGGATATGAACTCCTATTTGCTGGAAACGGCACGGATGATGATTCCGGCATTGGCCTTTACCATTATTCTGTTTGTCACTTTTGTCTTTACGATATATGTGATATTCCGCCAGAAAAAGGTGACGGAAATGAAAAATGACTTCATTAACAATATGACGCATGAATTCAAGACCCCGATCTCGTCTATTTCATTGGCAGCCCAGATGCTGAGCGACCAGTCGATAAAGAAGAGCGAGGCGATGTACGAGAATCTTTCACGGGTCATTAACGATGAGACCAAACGTTTGCGTTTTCAGGTGGAAAAAGTATTGCAAATGTCTTTGTACGACAGAGATAACATAGCTTTTAAGCAGAAAGAGTTGGATGCACATCAGTTATTGGCGGGAGTCATTAAGACGTTTACTTTGAAGGTGTCGCAGAACGGAGGAAGCATATCGTCTGATTTCAAAGCCGAACAGGCGGAGATTTATGTGGATGAGATGCACTTTACGAATGTGATATTCAATTTGATGGACAATGCAGTCAAATATAAGCGTGATGATGTGGAACTGCATTTGACTCTTCGGACATGGAATACGGGAGACAAGATCAATATTTCAATAGAAGATAACGGCATAGGCATACAGAAAGATGATTTGAAGAGGATTTTCGATAAGTTTTATCGTGTGCATACCGGCAATAAACATGACGTTAAAGGTTTCGGTTTAGGACTGGCCTACGTCAAGAAGATCGTGGGGCTGCAGAATGGCGTGATACATGCAGAAAGCGAATACGGTCATGGAACGAAATTTATAATCACATTACCAACAATAAAAAAATAAGAATTATGGAAGAAAAATTGCGAATATTATTATGCGAGGACGATGAGAGCCTGGGCATGTTGCTGAGAGAGTATTTACAGGCCAAGGGGTATGAGGCGGAACTGTTTCCGGACGGAGATGCCGGTTACAAGGCCTTCTTGAAGAACCGTTATGAAATGTGTGTGTTGGACGTTATGATGCCTAAAAAGGATGGATTCCAGTTGGCACAGGAAATCCGGCAGGTCAATGCTGAAATACCTATCATATTCCTGACGGCCAAGAACCTGAAGGAGGATATTTTCGACGGATTTAAAATAGGGGCTGACGACTACATCACCAAACCTTTTTCGATGGAAGAACTGGTATTCCGTATGGAGGCCATCTTACGCCGTGTGAGAGGCAAGAAAGTAAAAGAAACGAATATGTATAAACTAGGTCGTTTCACTTTCGATACGCAACGGCAGATTTTGGCTATCGGTGACAAGCAGACCAAGTTGACAACCAAGGAGAGCGAGTTGCTTTCATTGCTTTGTGCACATGCCAATGATGTATTACAGCGTGAACTGGCTTTGAAGACGATTTGGATTGATGACAACTATTTCAATGCCCGGAGCATGGATGTATATATCACAAAATTGCGCAAGCATCTGAAAGACGATCCTTCCATCGAGATCAACAACGTCCATGGAAAAGGCTATCGTCTGATTATCCCCACAACAGAAGAGGAATAAGATAGCGTAAAAATAAGAGGCCCCGGATTTCCTTGAGGATATCCGGGGCCATTTTTTATAGCTCTTAATCTTGTATTTTCTTGTTCATGACAATGTGGACGATAATACCGACCACAATAGCCAATAAAGCTATACCGTTAGGCCAGTTATAATCAAGCCAGTTGCACACATAACTTAGAACCAATACCGCAGTTCCCAGAACGATTAAGAGAATACCCAAATTCTTTAAAAAATTATTCATTGTATGTTTCTTTTTATGTTTTTCTCCATTCAGCCTACAAATTAAAGCATAATTATTTAAACTCCGAAACTTTTCATAGAAAAAAAGACGGGAAAGGAGCATTTTAATCTTTTGTGTTTAAAAACACTTTTCTTAAAACTTCCTGGCTTATGCTTAATTCTTCCACACTGAGGCCGCGCAGAGCCTCTTTCAGGGTCTTGTTGGCGATAAATCTCGATTTCTCTTCCAAATCCCGTCCCGTCTTGGTCAGATGAATCAGATTGATTCTCCGGTCTGTTTTTCCGGATATTCTGACAACGAGATTCAGACGCTCCATATTGTCGATCAGCCGTGTCATACTCGGTTTGTCCTTGAAAGTGGCGTTACACAATTCTTGTTGCGTGACACCGTCTTTTTCCCATAGATACAGCAACACCGTCCATTGTTCCGGAGTAATGTCTACATTATACTGCCGGAAGTTACGGTAGAGCTTACGGTTGATTGCAGCCGACACCTTCCCGTTCAGGATGGCAAAGATTAATTTTATATCGAAATTGAATTGTTCGCTCATGTCCTTCAGATTGTTCGACCATACAAAGGTATGATATTTATTATAGATTGTGGCTGTGTAAGCTTATTAAATTTCTTTAAAGCTTCAGGCTACTGCTTTTCCAGCTCCTCTTTTTTAAGGCTTTGATTGGAATTAAGGTCTGGAAAATTTGCATAATAGCAGAGAAAAGCGTAATTTTGCACCGCATTTTTGCAAAAACATTATTAATTATTTATTTAACGGATTATGAATCAATACGAAACCGTTTTCATTTTAACTCCCGTTTTATCTGACGATCAGATGAAGGAAGCGGTCAACAAGTTCAGAGGAATCCTCACTGACAATGGTGCAGAGATTATCAATGAAGAGAACTGGGGCCTGAAGAAATTGGCTTACGCCATTGAAAAGAAATCCACGGGATTTTATATCCTTATGGAGTTCAAGGCACAGCCTGAAGTAATTAAAACTTTGGAAGTCAATTTCCGTCGTGATGAGAAAGTACTTCGCTTTTTGACTATCAAAATGGAGAAGTATGCAGCAGAATACGCTGAGAAGAGAAGAAATAACAAATCAAAAAAGGAGGATTAAATCATGGCACAGCAATCAGAAATCAGATATTTGACTCCGCCGACCGTAGACGTGAAGAAGAAAAAGTACTGTCGTTTCAAGAAAAGCGGTATTAAGTACATTGACTATAAGGATCCCGAATTCTTGAAGAAATTCTTGAATGAGCAGGGTAAGATTTTGCCCCGTCGCATTACAGGTACTTCCTTGAAGTATCAGCGTCGTGTAGCACAGGCTGTCAAGAGAGCCCGTCATTTGGCACTTCTTCCATTTGTAACAGATATGATGAAATAATAATAAGGAGGAGTAAGCATGGAAATTATATTGAAAGAAGATATTATAGGCTTGGGCTACAAGAATGATATTGTAGACGTAAAGTCAGGTTACGGTCGTAACTACCTTATTCCTACCGGTAAGGCTGTGATTGCTTCCGATTCTGCCAAGAAAATGTTGGCTGAGGATTTGAAGCAGCGTGCTCATAAGTTGGAGAAAATCAAGAATGAGGCTCAGGCATTGGCTGATAAGTTGGCTGAGGTTGCTTTGACTATTCCTACTAAGGTGAGTGCTACGGGTGTCATCTATGGCTCGGTAAACAGTTTGCAGATTGCAGACGAGTTGAAGAAGCTTGGTTTTGATATTGACCGTAAGATTATTGTAGTGAAAGATGTGAAGGAAGTGGGTTCATATCATGCTACTGTAAAATTGCATAAGGAAGTTTCTGTTGAGATACCTTTTGAGGTTGTAGCGGAAGAAGCTTAATTAAGGGCTATTTATATTGTGTGTTATTTATAGGGGGAATATCCAGTGAGGGGTGTTCCCCTTTTTTATTAATCAGATTTATCGTGCTAAAAGAGATAGATTCCGAAAATAAGGAATCGGTATAAAAAAATAGAGACCATACTCGCGTATGATCTCTTGTTCCTTTTAGTTCGTATCTGTACTGAATTATTCAGCAGCAGGAGCTTCAGCAGCAGCGCTATCAGCAACTACAGCAGCATCAGCGGCAGCGCTATCAGCAACTACAGAATCAACTTCTACGATTTCTTCTTCTACAGCTACAGTGTCAGTATCTGCTGCAGTTTCAGCCTGAGAAGTTTTGTTACCGCAAGATGCGAAAGAAATAGCTGCGAAAGCTACGAACAAAAATGCTAACTTTTTCATTTTTTTGCTTTTTTAAATCTGTAAAACAATCAATTGCTTATTAAAACATTGCAAAGGTATATACTTTTTTGATATGTTGTACACTTTGCCCTCTTTTTTTTGATACTTATTTTTTAAGACTTATATAAGTTGCAATGAATCAATATTTTATGTACTGTTAATTTTTCGAGGTTCTCTATGTGCTATTCCATAGAATTATGTAACTTTGCGGTTGGAACAGTGATTAAGATTGGATTATACTATAGATGATATGACAGAAGCATCCGTTTTTGAGGGGAAGAAAGCCGTATATTTTACGTTAGGCTGTAAGTTGAATTTTGCAGAGACTTCTACAATAGGGCGTTTGTTGAAGGAGATGGGAGTGAGGACGGTGCGAGCCGGAGAACGTGCCGATATTTGTGTGGTGAATACTTGTTCGGTGACAGAGGTCGCCGATCATAAATGTCGGCAGGCTATTCACAAGTTGGTGAGACAACATCCCGGTGCCTTTGTAGTGGTGACGGGCTGTTATGCTCAACTTAAACCGGAGCAGGTTTCTGCCATCGACGGAGTGGATCTGGTTTTAGGGGCAGAACAGAAAGGAGATATATTGCGTTATTTAGAGGAACGTTTGCCCTTGTTGCCGGCAGAACGTAAACTAGCTGATGCGGAGCACGAGGCTTACACAGTACCTACGAAAGATATACATACATTTGTCCCTTCCTGTTCATGTGGCGACCGGACACGTTATTTTCTGAAGGTGCAAGACGGATGCGATTACTATTGTACGTATTGTACGATTCCATACGCTCGTGGGCGTAGCCGTAACGGTAGCATAGCCTCATTGGTTCGTCAAGCAGAACAAGCAGCATTGGAGGGTGGTCGTGAAATAGTGCTGACCGGAGTGAATATCGGAGATTTCGGTAAGACCACCGGCGAGAGCTTTTTGGATTTGGTGAAAGCGCTTGACCGGGTGGAAGGTATAGCCCGTTATCGTATATCTTCCATCGAACCCAATTTGCTGACTGAGGAAGTATTGGCCTATTGTGCAGAGTCGCGTGCGTTTATGCCTCATTTTCATATACCATTGCAAAGCGGTAGTGATGAAGTGTTGAAGCTTATGCGTCGCCGTTATACTACAAAATTTTTTGCAGAGAAGATATCACGTGTGAAGGAACTGATACCTGATGCCTTTATCGGTGTGGACGTGATTGTAGGTACAAGGGGCGAGACAGAGGAGTGTTTTGAAGAAGCATTCGAATTCATTCGTTCGTTGGATGTGAGTCAGTTGCATGTGTTCAGTTATTCGGAGCGTCCCGGAACGATGGCTCTGAAAATAGAACATTCCGTTTCGCCTGAGGAGAAACATCGACGTAGCCAACGGCTATTGGAGCTGTCTGATGCGAAATGGGAAGCGTTTTATCGGCGTTACATCGGAACCGAGGCTGAAGTCTTGTTGGAAAGGTCCCGAACGGAAGGAGTGATGCATGGCTTTACGGCCAACTATATTCGGGTGGAATTGCCTGTCGAAGGGAATCTGGATAATCAGATTGTCCGTGTACGTTTAGGAGATTTTAATGTAGACAGATCGGCTTTGCGTGCCACCTTATTATAATAGTAGGAGAGGAAGGATATGGATAAAGTGGCTGTAGTCATTTTAAATTGGAACGGAGAAGAAATGCTTCGTCGCTTTTTGCCTGGTGTGCTGGCTCATACACAGGCAGAGATATATGTGGCCGACAATGCTTCTACGGATAAGTCGTTGGAGCTTCTTTCAGTAGATTTTCCTGCAGTGAAAACAATCTTATTGGAACAGAATTATGGTTTTGCCGAAGGGTATAACCGGGCTTTGGCACAGATTGAGGCCGAATATTTTGTTTTGTTGAATTCGGACGTGGAGGTGAAAGACGATTGGATTTCTCCCATGTTGCAGTATTTGGATACCCATCCGGAGGTAGCAGCCTGCCAACCCAAAATCTTAAGTTGGCATGCACCGGATAAGTTTGAGTATGCGGGAGCGGCAGGAGGGTATATGGATGCTTGGGGATATCCGTATTGCAGGGGGCGTATAATGAATACGGTGGAAACCGATGAGGGGCAATACGATACTGTGGCACCTGTTTTTTGGGCCACCGGAGCCGCTTTGATGGTACGTAGTGCCGTTTATCATGAAGTCGGAGGTTTGGATGCCCGTTTTTTTGCCCACATGGAGGAGATAGATTTTTGTTGGCGATTACGCAGTCGCGGATACGATATCGTTTGTATACCGTCGGCTGTGGTTTATCATGTAGGGGGAGGCACGTTGCCCAAGGAAAACCCGAATAAGACCTATTTGAATTTCCGGAATAACCTTTATATGCTTTATAAGAATCTGCCGGATGAACGTTTAAGTACGGTCATGTGTTGTCGTTTTTGGCTGGACAGACTGGCAGCTCTCCAATTTTTGCTGAAAGGAGAGAGACGGTCTTTTCAGGCTGTATTTCGGGCGAGGGCTGATTTCAGAAAGCAAAAGAAAGATTTTCGGGCGTCCCGGAAGGAAAATCTGTCCCGTATGGTCGTGAACCCTATTCCGGAACAGGCTCGGTTTAGTATTTTGTGGGCTTACTATTTCCAAAATCGTCATAAATACTCCGATTTGCCCCATATATAGTTTTTCTTTTTGCTTTTTTTAGTAAAATAGTTTGTGATTAATGTATTTGTTTGTATATTTGTATGCGTATTTAACGAATAATAAGTTTTGAAGCGAGCTTTATTGATTTTAATCGGTCTGACTATGTTTTTTTCTTCTTGTCGGTGGAGTTCCGTTCCCTGGTGGACGGATAGCCAGTCGGATAAAGGAGAAAAAATATTTCGTTATGACCGTTTGGTTGATGAATTCGTTTCCTTGAATAGTTTCACTTCTCTCCAGCGTATGAATACGGAATACCCGGCTGCGACACGGTTGCTTATAGAAGAGGTGTTGGCTATCGGAGCCGTACAGGAACCGCGTATCGAACAGCGTTTGCGGGAGTATTATCTTGACTCCACCATGCAGGTGTTGTTGGAAGACGTGCATGATGAGTACACGGATTTGAATGTGGAGGAAGCAGAAATCTCTTCGGTATTCGAGCAAGTCAAGAAGGCTGACCCCAGTTTCCGTATACCGTTTATGTATACTCAGATATCCGGTTTGAACCAAAGTATTGTGGTGGGCGATAGCTTGTTGGGTATCAGTCTGGACAAGTATTTGGGGCGTGACTATCCTTTGTACCGCAAATATTATCATGATTATCAGCGTCGGGTAATGGACCGAAGTTGGTTGGTGTCGGATGCTTTGTTCTATTATCTGTCCCATGAATATCCTTTGCCGGACGATAAAGTGCATACCTTGTTGGATTATATCGCAGATTACGGGAAGATACATTGGGTGATTGCGCATTGCCGGAATATCTCTTTGGAGCAAGAAGCCGGTTTTGAAGAAGAACGCGTGCTTTGGTATAAGGAGAACGAAACAGAAGTATGGAATTGGCTGATGGGGCATGGTGTTCTGACTTCTGCAGATTTGACGATGATCAGGCTTTTCATGGAGCCTCGTGGAACTACGCCTTATATCGGGAAGGACAGCCCGGATCAGATAGGTTTGTGGTTGGGCTTGCAAATCATAGACCATTATATGAAATCACACCCCCGGGTGACGATCGGTGAATTGCTTCATGAGAATGATTATGAAAAGATTCTCCGTGAGTCGGGGTATCATCCGTCAGCAAACAAAAAGTAATGGAACCAGCACTTTATTTGATACCTGTCACGTTGGGGGATACACCTCATTCACAGGTTTTGCCGGATTATAATACAGAGATTATCCGGAACATCAGGCATTTCATCGTGGAGGATTTGCGTTCGGCCCGTCGTTTTCTGAAAAAGGTGGACCGAGACATCAATATAGATGAGTTGACTTTTTACGCCATGGGGAAGCACGCCTCTCCGGAAGCGTTTGCGTCCTATCTGCACCCTTTGGAACAAGGGATGCCGGTCGGTGTGATTTCGGAAGCCGGTTGTCCGGCTGTGGCCGACCCGGGAGCCGATGTGGTGGCCATTGCCCAACGTAAGGGACTGCGGGTCATTCCTTTGGTGGGGCCGTCTTCCATGATTTTGGCCGTGATGGCGTCCGGCTTCAACGGGCAGAGTTTTGCTTTCAACGGTTACCTTCCGATAGACCCGGCTGAACGGACCAAACGTATTAAAATGTTGGAACAGCGGGTATATACGGAACATCAGACCCAGTTGTTCATCGAGACACCTTACCGTAATGCCAAGATGTTCGAGGAGATTCTTCGGACATGCCGTCCACAGACCCGTCTTTGTGTGGCGGCAGGCATAACTTGTAAAGAAGAGTATATAAGAACACGGACGGTACAGGAATGGAAGAAGCATTCTCTTCCGGATTTATCCAAGGTTCCGGCCATATTCTTGATTTACAAGTAGGGGCAGGAATGACTTCTTTAGAATAAAAAATCAATCTCAGGAGATTCGTTTTTCAATCTCCTGAGATTGATTTTTCGTTTGGCGCAGAATGTAAATTGCTGTAGCTCAGTATGGAATACTTACTTCATGTTTTCGATGAAGAAATTCGTGATGCTCGTGTAAAGATGGTTACGGGTGTTGCCACCGGTGATGTTATGGTTGCGGTTGTTATAGGGGAGCATCATGAACGGCTTGCCGGCTTGCACCAATGCTTCGGCATACTCCATGGAGTTGCGGAAGTGGACGTTGTCGTCGGCCGTGCCGTGGCAAATCAGGAGCTTGCCATGCAACTTGTCGGCTTGGCTTATCGGACCGCGGGCGTATCCGGCGGCGTTTTCCTTCGGGGTGCGCATGAAGCGTTCCGTGTAGACCGTGTCGTAGTAACGCCAACAGGTAGGAGGGGCAACGGCCACTCCGGCGGCGAAGACGGGACGGCCTTCGCTCATGCTCATCAGTGTATTGAAGCCTCCGTAACTCCAACCCCAGATACCGATACGCGAGGCATCAACGTAGGGCAACGTACCCAGATAAAGGGCGGTTTCCACTTGGTCTTTTGCTTCTAAGTAGCCTAAGTTCAGGTAGGTGCATTTCTCGAACTCTGCGCCCCTTCCTCCGGTGCCCCGTCCGTCTACGCAGACACAGATGAAGCCTTGTTGTGCCAAGTATTGTTCATACAAGGTACCGCCCATGCTGCCGGTTCCCCAAGAGTCGAGGACTTGTTGCGAACCGGGACCGCTGTACTGGAACATGACGACGGGATATTTCTTGCCCGGATTGAAATCGGCAGGTTTTACCATGTAGCCGTTCAACTGTATGCCTTCTCCCGTAGTGAATTGGAAGAACTCGCGCGTCCCTAAATTCTGGCCGTTGAGTTTGGCCACTAATGCTTGGTTGTCTTCGAGTACTTTCAGCGTCTTGCCGTTGCGGTTACAAAGAGTGGTCACGTACGGAGTACGGATGTTGGAATAGACATTCATGTAATACTTCATGTTTTTGCTGAATATGGCGCTGTTGTCGCCTTCTTTTGCGGAGAGTTTTTCTATTTTGCCCTTGCTGTCGCTCCTGTAAACGGCCGTGTGCATCGGGTCGTCTGCCGGGTTGGCGGAGAAATAGAAACTGCCGTCCGCCGTGTCGTACCCATAGAAACTTTTGATGATGAGTTGGCCGCCGACGGCCTTTTTTATCAGGCTTCCGTTCAAGTCGTAGAGGTAAAGGTGGTTGTATCCGTCCCGCTCGCTGGTCAGCACAAAACGGTTGGGATAGAAGGCCAGGTTTTTAAAGACGTTTTCATTGACGTACTTGTCCACATTGTCGCGCAGGATTTTTTTACATTCCGTGGAGCGCGGATTGGCCATGTACACTTCCAAGCAGTCCTGATGGCGGTTCAATGTGAAGACAGCGAGTTTGGCCGGGTCGCTGGTAAACCGGATGCGCGGGATGTAACTGTCGGCTTCGAGGGGCAGTTTCATCGTGCGGATTACACGTGCCTTGATGTCGAACGTCTGTACGCTGACAGTGGAGTTTGTGGTGCCGGCCATAGGATACTTATATTCATAGCGGCCCGGATATTCCGCATACTGTTCTTTGGACGGATGGCTGCCTTTGTACCATGGGAAGGAAAACGTAGACACCTTGCTTTCGTCATAACGGATCCATGCTATCATGGTATTGTTGGCGTTGAAGTCGAAGGAACTGCTTGTGCTGAACTCTTCCTCGTTCACCCAATCGGGGATACCGTTGATGACTTCGTTGAATTTCCCGTCTTTGGTGATTTGGCTTTCGCTGTTATTGAACAGCAGTTTGACTAGGAACAGATTATTGTCGCGGACGAAACCGACAAGATTGCCGTCCGGAGAGAACTTGGGCGACTGTTGAGGGCCGTTGTCCGACAAGGGGGTGAGGGTGCGGTTGGCAATGTCGTACAAATAGTACACGGCAGTGAAGGAATGACGGTAGATGGGTTTCGTTTCCGTTTGTATTAGCATTTTCTTTTCGTCCGGCGACAGGATGTAGCCGTCTATCTTTTCCAGTTTGACGTCCCTTGCCGTAGCCACGTCGAACAGCACGTCTTTTTGCTGTCCGTCCTTGAAGGAATAGGTGATGATTTGTTTGTGATCGTCGCTCAGCCGGGAATAGCTTTCTCCGTCGTTGAGCGGGTTCACGCCATAGATGCGTTTGGCGGCATATTCGCCTGCACACAACTCTTTTAATGAAAGTCCCGTCGCATTCGAATGTACGGGAACGGCTGCCAGGAGGCATCCGACTAAAAAGGTTGTAATCTTTTTCATTTTATTTTAGATGTAATGGATAATATCTTAACCTTAGAACTATTTTATCGCAAAGATAAGTTTTTTTTCTATCTTTGCGAGGCAATAACGGTTTAAAAAGTATGGCTATACCTTATTTATATACAGACTACGGAGAATTCTTGCGTCGGGAATTTCCTTTCAAAGTACAAAAGATTTCCATCAATGCGGGTTTTACTTGCCCTAACCGTAATGGGGAAAAAGGTTGGGGCGGATGTACTTACTGCAACAACCAGACGTTTAATCCGGCCTATTGCCGTACGGAGAAAACGATTACGGAGCAGTTGGAGGAAGGCAAATGCTTTTTCGGGCGAAAGTATCCGGATATGAAGTTTCTGGCTTATTTCCAAGCTTATACGAATACGTATGGAAAAGTGGATGAGGTTATCCGGAAGTATGAAGAAGCTTTGGCTGTGCCGGATGTGGTGGGAATAGTCATCGGCACGCGTCCCGACTGTATGCCGCAGGCATTGCTGGATTATCTGACCGGACTGAACCGCCGTACTTTCCTGATGGTGGAGTACGGGATTGAGAGTGTGGACGACGGGACGCTTGTCCGCATCAATCGCGGGCATACGTTTGCCGAGACGGAGGAAACCGTCCGGCGTACGGTGGATGCAGGCATACGGACTGGTGGGCATATCATCCTCGGGCTGCCCGGAGAGAAGCGTGACGAGTTGGTCGGGCAGGCTGCGTTGGTGTCCCGTTTGCCTCTGACCGCTTTGAAAATCCACCAACTCCAACTGATAAGGGGCACACGTATGGCACACGAGTATGCTTTGCATCCGGAACAGTTTCATCTGTATACGGCGGATGAATATATCGAGCTGGTTATCGACTATATCGAACGCCTGAGGAGCGATTTGGTATTGGAGCGTTTTGTATCCCAATCTCCTAAGGACTTGCTGATTGCTCCCGACTGGGGACTGAAAAACTATGAGTTTACCGAACGGTTGAAGCGCAGGATGAAGGAACGGGGTGCATGGCAGGGAAGGCTTGCCGACCGCAGGTGAGCAAACCTGTTAGGCGTATGTTTGCGATTGTTCGCGAGCACAAAATACTGCTTTTTAGGAAGGTAATCCGTAAAAAGCTTCGTGGTTATGTTTTTTTTATTTACTTTTGCGGAACATGCGAAGCATGAAGAACCAATTCATTAATTATTAATATTAATCTACATGAAACACTTTGATTTCAAGTTTTTGCGCGTGTGGATGGTCTTGTGGTGTGCAGGTGTGCTTCTACCTGCGGCAGGACAAGGCAGCGCGGGGTCGGCTGACATCTTGCGGCTGATAGAGAAAGTAAATGACTATTGGCAGGCGAACAATTCGCCCAAGACGCGTGCTTTTTGGGACAACGCCGCTTATTACACCGGAAACATGGAAGCTTACAGGCTGACCGGGAAGGCTACTTATTATGAATACAGTCAGCAATGGTGCGAGCATAACCGTTGGCGGGGCGCAAACAGCGATGACAAACGGAACTGGAAGTACAAGACGTATGGCGAGGGGCAGGATTTTGTGTTGTTCGGCGACTGGCAGATTTGTTTCCAGACCTACATAGACATGTATAATCTGAATCCGGCCGATTATAAGGTAGCCCGTGCGAAGGAGGTAATGACGTATGCCTGTCATTTGGATGAGAACAAGTTCTGGTGGTGGGCGGATGCCCTCTACATGGTGATGCCGTTGATGACGAAGATGTATAAGTTGACGGGCGACCGCATGTTCCTGGACCGCATGTACGATAACTTCTTGTGGAGCGACAGCCTGATGTATGATGCGGAGGCTCAGTTGTATTACCGTGACGCGAAGTATATCTATCCCAAAGTGAAGACTGCCAGTGGCGGAAAGAGTTTCTGGGCGCGTGGCGACGGATGGGTGTTGGCAGGTTTGGCCAAGGTACTGGGCGACATGCCGGAGGACTATGAGCACCGCGGTTTCTTTTTGAAACGGTTCAGGGAGTTGGCGCAAGGTGTGGCACGCTGCCAGAGGCCGGAAGGATATTGGAGCCGCAGTATGTTGTGCGAAGAGGATGCTCCGGGACCGGAGACGAGCGGTACGGCATTCTTTGCCTACGGCCTGATGTGGGGCGTAAACCATGGTTTGCTGGACAAGGCCGAGTATGCTCAGGTGATTGAGAAAGCTTGGAATTATCTGGTTTCTACGGCGCTTCAGCCCAATGGCAGCATCGGTTATGTGCAGCCCATTGGCGAGAAGCCCGACCCGACCCGTAAGGTGGATGCCCGGTCGCAGGCACCGTTCGGTACGGGGGCTTGGCTGTTGGCGGCTTGCGAACGTGTGCGTTATCTGGATGGTAGCGTGGAGGATAAGAACTCCCCTTCCATAAAAGTGGAGGTAAAGAATACGACGAAAGACAACCGTAACGATGTGGTGGAACTGGAGGCTAAGACGATATTTGAGAAACTCGGTATCGGTGGCGGACGTCAGTTTGTGGTGTATGACGGAGACAGGGCAGAAGTGCCTTATCAGTTGACTCATGACGGTAAGCTCCTGTTGCAGGCTTTCGTTCGTCCCGCTTCTTCCACCGAACTGACGATTGTGAAAGGCTTACCGGCCGACTACCGTTTCACGTCGTGGGGACGTGTGTATGCTTCGCGCGAAGACGATTTGGCTTGGGAAAACGACCGGAATGGTTGGCGGGCATACGGTCCGGCCATCCAGAAAAGCGGACAACGCATTTATGGTTTCGATGTGTTTAATAAGAATGTGCCTTATCCGATGCTCGAAACTTTCTACCATGGCGAGTTGACTTCGTACGGCCTGCAGGACAAGTTGCGTAAGGCCGGACGTGGAGGCGAGTGTGCCGCTTTGCATCGTACGTTGACTTACCACCGCGACCACGGTTACGGAATGGATGCCTATACGGTAGGCCCGACGATGGGAGCCGGTGTGCCCGCTTTGATGGAAGGGAAGGCCTTTGTCTATCCCTTATGTTATAAAGAGGTGGAAATCCTGGACATGGGGCCGTTGCGCTTTTCTGCCCGTATGGTGTTTGCCCCGGTACAAATCGGTCAGGATAAGGATGTGGTGGAAACCCGTGTCATTACACTGGACAAGGGGACGCATCTGAACAAATGTGAAGTGACTTATGCCAATTTGAGTGAAGCCCGTAAGGTGGCTGCCGGTATTGCCGTGCATAAGAGTATGCCGGATGCGTATGTAATGAATAAAAAACTCGGTTATGTGGCGTATGCCGATGCGATGGATCATCCGGAGGCGATGAACGGGCTGACATACATAGCTTGCTTGTTCCCCGAAGGCTTGAAGTCGGTCGAATATGTACCGATGGCGAAAGAAGAGGCTGGTGCCGTGGGGCATGTGGTAGGAGTCAGCAATTACGAACCGGGTGATACTTTTACCTATTATTTCGGTTCCGCATGGAGCAAGTATGACATGCCGGATATGGCCGTTTGGCAGGAGAACGTGGAGCGGTACAGCCGTCAGTTGAAAACGCCTTTGGCCGTGACATTGAAATAAGTCGTGTCGCGATTCCGTTTTGACCGTAAGGTTGGCTTTGCAAAAAAAGCAGGGCCGACCTTTTTTACGTTATGGGGTGGGGCGGTCTTAATATTATCCATGCGATTAGTGTTTTTCTCCATGTCCGTTCTGTGGCGGATTATTTTATTTTGCAGGATAGAATCATTTATAATTTAAATAAGCATGAAAAATACCGTATTTGTTTTGTGGTTAGGGTTGGCCGTGGCTGATATAGGCTGGGCACAGAACGAACCTTACAAGAATCCTGATTTGTCTCCTCGTGAACGTGCTGAGGATTTATTGAAGAGGTTGACACTGAAAGAGAAGGCTTCCTTGATGATTAATTCTTCTCCCGCAGTGGAGCGTTTGGGCATCAAGCCTTATAACTGGTGGAGCGAGGCGTTGCACGGAGTGGCCCGTAGCGGTGTCGCCACGGTTTATCCCATCACCATGGGTATGGCTTCCGTGTTCGACGATGAGGCCGTGGAGGCCGTGTACACGACGGTAAGCGACGAGGCTCGTGCGAAATATCACGATGCGCACAAAAAAGGCCGCTACGGGCAGATGAACGAAGGATTGACGTTTTGGACGCCCAATGTGAACATCTTCCGCGATCCCCGGTGGGGACGGGGGCAAGAGACTTGGGGAGAAGACCCTTACCTGACTTCCCGGATGGGGGTGGCTGTGGTCAGGGGCTTGCAAGGTCCTGCGGATGCCAAGTATGACAAGCTGCACGCTTGTGCGAAACATTACGCCGTGCATAGCGGGCCGGAAGCCAAGCGTCATTATTTCGACGTGGAACAGCTTGACCCGCGCGATTTGTGGGAGACTTACTTGCCGGCTTTCAAGGTATTGGTCCAAGAAGCCGATGTGAAAGAAGTGATGTGTGCCTATCAGCGTTTCGAGGGAGAACCCTGTTGCGGGAGCGAACGCTTGCTTCATCAAATCCTGCGCGACGAATGGGGATTTAAATATGTGGTGGTGAGCGATTGCGGTGCCATCGGTGACTTTTTTAACCCGGGCCTGCACGAGACGCATCCCGATGCCGCTACAGCCAGTGCTTCCGCAGTAACCAGCGGGACGGACTTGGAATGCGGATGGGGGGATTACATGCAATTGGAAGCGGCAGTCGATAGGGGATTGATAACGGAACACCGTATCGACACCAGTCTCTGCCGTTTGTTGGAAGCCCGTTTTGCGCTCGGGGAAATGGATGACGACTCGTTGGTGCCTTGGAGCCGCATCGGCATAGATACGGTGGATTGCCAGACACATAAGCAGATGGCCTTGGACATTGCCCGTAAGTCTTTGGTCTTGTTGCACAACGACGGGGTGCTTCCTTTGGACAAGACGCGTGGCGATGTCGTCGTAATGGGGCCGAACGCGGTGGATTCCGTCATGCAATGGGGAAACTATGAAGGTACGCCTTCGCATACCTATACGGTCTTGGACGGTATTCGTGAAAGGCTTGGCCGTGACGTGCGATATGAAAAAGGGTGCGACCTTCTGAGTAATGAAGTCTTCGATTCTTATTTCCATCAGTTGTCGCACGACGGGAGGACGGGATTGAAGGCCACGTATTGGAATAATCTGGAGATGAAAGGAGAGGCGGTTGCCACGCAGGAATTAGCCACTCCGATTAACAAGAACAACGGGGGGAATACCGTGTTTGCGGCAGGAGTGAACCTACAAAACTTCACAGCGGTATACGAAGGTACTTTCCGTCCGTCGCAGGGTGGAAAATATGATTTGGTGATTGAAGGAGATGATGGTTACCGCGTGTATGTGAACGGCGAGAAAGTCATTGATTACTGGGGCGAGCATGCCCGCGAAAAGCGTGAATACGCCTTGGATGCCGCGGCAGGGAAAGATTATGATATTAAAATCGAGTATATGCAGGCTGCGGGTGAGGCTTTGTTGAAGTTCGACGTGGGTGTTCGTCGTCAGGTTTCTCCCGCCGAAGTGGTTGACCGTGTGAAAGATGCCGGAACGGTCGTTTTCGTAGGCGGCATATCTCCGGATTTGGAGGGTGAGGAAAAGAACCATGTCAACTGTCCGGGTTTTGCCGGAGGCGACCGTACTTCTATCGAGTTGCCTCAGGTGCAGCGCGACATCCTGAAGGCGTTGAAGGCGGCAGGTAAGAAAGTGGTGTTCGTCAACTGCTCGGGTTCCGCCATGGCCTTGGTACCGGAGTTGGAATCGTGCGATGCCATCTTGCAGGCTTGGTATCCGGGTCAGGCCGGGGGCTTGGCCGTGGCCGACGTGCTGTTCGGTGATTTCAATCCCAGTGGCAAGTTGCCCGTGACGTTCTACAAGAACACGGAGCAGCTTCCCGACTTTGAAGACTACAGCATGAAGGGTCGCACTTACCGTTACATGACGGATAAGCCGCTCTTCCCCTTCGGCTATGGTTTGAGTTATACCACGTTCGACATCTCCAAAGGTCGTTTGAGCAAGTCTTCTGTGGAGGCGGGCGAGGGCGTGAAGTTCACGGCTCAGGTGAAGAACACGGGCAAGCGCGACGGTGCCGAGGTGGTTCAGGTTTACATCCGTAAAGTGGGCGACACGGAGGGTCCGTTGAAGAGCCTTCGCGGTTTCCGTCGTGTGGAACTGAAGGCGGGCGAGAGCCGTACGGTTTCCATCGAACTGTCCTCCGATGCTTTCGAGTTCTTCGACACGTCCACGAACACGATGCGCGTGGTTCCCGGCGAGTACGAAATCATGTATGGCAACAGTTCGGACACGCCGGAGGCAAACAAACTGAAGTTTGTATTGTTGTAGGCCGTTAGGGATACTGTGTCCATGTTTACAGGCATCAGATAAATAATCTTAATAAGAACGCGATAAGAGAGAAAGTATGTCGGACGTTGGGGATAAACCGCGTTGGGCATACTTTCTTTTGGATTATATGCGCTCATGGAATCGTGCATCGTCTCAGTTCTTCAAGACTGTCGTTTTTAGAAAGGATGGCAGACAAATGCTTTTATGTTTGTGAATCCTGTGGATTTGATTGCCGATGGCTTGTTTTTTTTATATTTTGATTTGTTTTTATAAAAGAGAAAGCCGTTTAAATCATTACTTTTGTCCACCTAACCTTTTTAAACAGATATGTATGACAAGCAGATTCTTGAAGAAAATTCTGTGCTTGTTGTTGTTTTGTGGTATGTGTACCATGAAACAACAAGTTGTAGCGGCATTGAAAGCCGAACCGGTGGATTATGTGAATCCCTATATGGGAAACATCAGCCATTTGTTGGTTCCGACTTATCCCATTGTGCATTTGCCTAACAGTATGTTGAGGGTTTACCCCCAAAGAGGAGACTACACATCCGGAAAGTTACATGGTTTGCCTGTGTTGCAAATCAGCCATCGGGGAAGCTTTGTTTTTAATTTGTCTCCCCTTCAAGGCGACGAGACGGATTTGGCACGTGTGATGGATTATGATTATGACAATGAAGTGGTGAAGCCTTATTATTACAAGGTGGATTTATGCGACCAGCAGTTGCACGTGGATTTTGCCCCTTCCTGCCAGTCGGCCATTTATCATTTTGATTATCGGCGGCAGAATGCGGTTCCTTATTTGGTGCTGAACGGTGGAAATGGAGAACTGACAGTCGACGGGAACACGGTCTACGGTTATCAGAATATCTGGAATAACCTGAAAGTGTACATTTATATGGAGACGGACGTGACGCCGGAGCAAAGCGGTGTGTTCCGTGACGGAAAATGGAACAGGGAAAAACGGAAGGCGGAAGGAGATGACATTTGTGTGGCACTGTCCTGGAGTCCTGCTTTGTCTTCTTTGAACGTCCGTTATGGCGTATCGTATATCAGTGTGGAGCAGGCCAAGAAGAACCTGAAGAGGGAAATACCGGGATTTAAGTTGGAGACGGTGGCCGAAGAAGGCCGTCGTATATGGAATGAAGAGTTGGGAAAGATTCGGATCTCTGGAGGTACGGAGAACGACCGTCATGTGTTTTATACGTCTTTGTACCGTTGTCTGGAGCGTCCGGTCTGCGTAAGCGAGGACGGACGTTATTTCAGCGTTTATGACAACAAGGTGCATGATGATGGCGGGCACGCATATTATACGGACGACTGGGTTTGGGACAGTTACCGTGCGGCACATCCTCTGCGCATTTTGCTTGATGCCCCTAAGCATACGGATATGATTCGTTCTTTTTTGAGAATGGCAGAGACGGACGAACGTCACTGCCTTCCGAATTTCCCGGAAATTACGGGAGATTCGCGCCGGATGAATTGTAATCATGGTGTGTCGGTCATGGCCGATGCATGGTGTAAGGGTGTCCGGGATTTCGATTTGCGGGAAGCGTACGCGTATGCTAAAAACAGCGTGGAGAAGAAAACGTTGGCACCGTGGTCTTCCGCAGCTCCCGGGTGGTTGGACAGCTTCTACATGGAGAAAGGGTATATTCCGGCTCTCTATCCCGGCGAGAAAGAAACCGTGCCGGAAGTAAACTCTTGGGAAAAGCGGCAGGCGGTGGCTGTTACCTTGGGTACTTCTTACGACCAATGGTGTCTGTCTCGCATGGCTGCCGCGTTGGGCTTGGAGCATGAGGCGGAACATTATCTGGACTGTTCTTATAACTACCGGAACCTGTTCAATCCGCAAACTTCTTTTTTCCATCCTAAAGATAAAGAAGGCAAGTTTATAGAACCGTTCGACTACCGTTTCTCCGGAGGAATGGGGGCGCGGGATTACTATGGCGAGAATAACGCTTGGGTATATCGTTGGGACGTGCAGCACAATGCAGGCGATTTGGTGGAACTGATGGGAGGAAAAGAGGCGTTCGTCCGGAATCTCGATGCCACCTTCAATGAGTGGTTAGGACGGCCGAAGTATGAGTTTTATGCCCAGCTTCCCGACCATACGGGCAACGTGGGGCAGTATTCCATGGGTAACGAGCCTTCTTTGCATATACCTTATTTATATAATTATGCCGGGGCTCCGTGGAAGGCACAGCATCGCATACGTTCGTTGGTACATCAGTGGTTCCGCAACGACCTGATGGGGATGCCCGGCGATGAGGACGGCGGAGGTCTTTCAGCGTTTGTGGTATTTTCCATGATGGGATTCTATCCGGTAACACCCGGATTGCCGGTTTATCATATCGGAAGTCCTTTCTTCTCTTCCATAGAACTGAAAATGAGCAATGGGAAGACATTGGAAATCATAGCCCGAAACTGTTCGGAAGAGAACAAATACATTCAGTCGGCCAAGTTGAATGGGAAGGTTTGGACAAAACCTTGGTTTAGCCATGAAGACATCGTCAATGGAGGTAAACTTGAGTTTGTCATGGGAAACCGATGCAACAAGGAATGGGGTAGTGGGGCGGAAGACGTACCTCCTTCTTTGGATATGAAAAACAAGGAGTAAATGTTAACTGACATAGTGAAATGAAAAAGAATTATCGATTGGGGATTTGTCTGTGGGCAAGTTACGGGCTTTTGGCTTGCACACAAGAGGTAAAGGTGTATACCACGTCTGAAACGGAATTTTGGAAACAAGCGGTGGTGGAAGTACAATCGGCGGATGGGACAGTGCCGGACATTGTGGTTTCCGATGAACAGGAACAATCGTTCGATGGATTCGGTGGGTCTTTCGGGGAGATTGGATGGGATGCCCTTGCATTGTTGCCAAGAGAAAGACGGGAGGAGGTCATGCAGGCTTTGTTTGCTCCGGAAGGGATACATTTTGCATACGGGCGTATCCCTATGGGGGCTAACGACTTTGCCCGTGATTATTATACATGCAATGATACGGCCGGAGACTTTGAAATGCGGCATTTCACCATAGAGCGTGACAAGCAGGCGATGATTCCATACGTGAAGGCTGCGTTAAAACAGAATCCGGAGCTTAGGTTATGGACTTCGCCTTGGACGCCGCCGGTGTGGATGAAAGCCACCCGGCATTATGCTACGGCACCGGGAGACCATAATGATTTCACGAAAGAGAACGAGGTGGAAGGCGACCATCTCATTCAGCAGCCGGAGTATCTGAAGGCATACGCGCTCTATCAATCCAAGTTTGTGGAAGCCTATCGGAAGGAGGGAATAAACATTTCTTTGTTGCAGTTCCAAAACGAGCCTTACACCAAGAATCAATGGCCGAATTGCAGTTGGACACCCGCTTCAATGGCCAACTTTATCGGCCGGTATCTCGGTCCGCTCTTTGCACAAGAGCATCCGGAAGTGGATTTGTATTTCGGTACGTTCAACTGCAACCGTATGGCTGATTTGGACTGCGTGATGCAGGATACGGCAGCGGCCCGTTATGTACGTGGCATCGGTTTACAGTGGGAAGGCAAGGACATTGTGGGCGAGATACATGATAAATATCCTGAAATGCAGTTGATGCAGACGGAAAACGAGTGTGGAAGCGGTACTTTCGATTGGGCGGCTGCCGAACATACCTTTGATTTGATTAAAACTTATCTTGACGGAGGCGTGAATACGTATATGTATTTTAATATGGTGCTTCAGGATGAAGGAGCCAGTTCGTGGGGATGGAAACAGAACGCATTGGTGCGTGTCCTTTCTTCTACAAAGGAGGCGGTCTATACACCGGAGTTCTATTTGCTGAAACATTTGAGCCATTTCTTGAAACCGGGTGCCCATAAGCTCAAAGTAGAAAAAGGGAATGACGTGCTGGCCTTCCGGAATCCGGATGGGGAAACCGTTGTATTTTGCATGAACAGGGAAGCTGCCGAGCGTGGCGTACGGCTGGTCTGCGGCGATAAGATGATGATTTTGAAATTACAACCTAAAACCTTTAACACAATAATCTATTAAACTGTCAAGTATGAATGTATTGAAAGTAATCGGCTGTTCCATGGCCTTGTGTGCCCTGCCTTTGTCGGGGCAAACAGGCGGAGGAACTGAGTTGTTCAGAGATATGAAAGCGCCTCAACACGAGCGTATCATGGATCTGTTGTCCCGTTTGACTGTGGAAGAAAAGATATCCTTGTTGGTCAATGACGCCCCGGCCATCGGGCGTTTGGGGATAGATAAGTACAATCATGGCAATGAAGCTCTGCACGGAGTGGTGCGGCCGGGGGATTTCACGGTATTTCCGCAGGCCATAGGTATGGCTGCCATGTGGAATCCGGAGTTATTGTATCGTATATCTTCTGCCATCTCGGACGAGGCGCGCGGACGATGGAAAGAATTGGAATACGGAAAAAAGCAGATAGCTGGAGCAAGCGACTTGCTGACTTTTTGGTCGCCTACGGTCAATATGGCCCGTGACCCTCGTTGGGGACGTACGCCGGAGACGTACGGAGAGGATCCCTACTTGAGCGGGGTGCTCGGAGTGGCTTTTGTGAAAGGTTTGCAAGGCGATCATCCCCGGTATCTGAAGACGGTTTCCACGCCGAAGCATTTTGCGGTGAACAATGAAGAGCACAACCGTTCGAGTTGCAATGCCAAGGTGTCTGAGCGCGATTTAAGAGAGTATTACCTGCCTTCTTTCGAGCGTTGTATTACGGAGGGAAAGGCGCAATCTATCATGATGGCCTACAATGCCGTGAACGATGTACCTTGTACGGTGAACACCTATTTGATAAAGAATGTGTTGCGTGGAGATTGGGGATTCAATGGTTACATCGTCTCGGATTGCAGTGCTCCCGAATGGATGATTACCAAGCACCATTATGTGAAGACCCGTGAGGCGGCCGCAACGTTGGCCGTTAAAGCCGGGCTGGATTTGGAATGCGGTAATCAGGTATATGGAGAAGGGCTGTTGAAGGCTTACCGGCAATATATGGTGAGCGAAGCGGATATAGACTCCGCTGCTTACCGGATTCTCCGGGGACGTATGATGTTGGGATTGTTTGACGACCCGTCACAGAACCCATATAACCAGATAGAACCGTCCGTGGTAGGCTGCAAGGCTCATCAGGATTTGGCTTTGGAGGCAGCGCGTCAAAGTATGGTGTTGCTGAAAAATAAAGATAACTTTTTACCGTTGAATCCCAAGAAGGTAAAATCCATAGCCGTTGTAGGCATCAGTGCGGGGCATTGCGAGTTCGGAGATTACAGCGGTACGCCGAAGAACGAGCCGGTGACGATTCTCGACGGAATCAAGCAATATGCGGAAGAATACGGTTTCAAGGTCGCTTATGCTCCTTGGGTTTCCGCCAGTGAAGGTTTTGAGCCGGTGACGAAAACCTATTTCCCCGAGGGCTTGAAAGTGGAATATTACCGGAACAATAGCTTGTCCGGTGAAGCTTCTGTCCGGATGGAAGAAGAGTTGCTTTATGACCCGGTGCACAAGCCCGACCGTTTCCAACCGGAAGCACCTATGTCTATTCGATGGACGGGACAGTTGAAACCTATCGTGTCCGGAGTGTACACGTTAGGGATGAAGTCGGATGACGGTTGCCGGGTGTATGTAGACGGGAAGAAGGTGATAGACGCTTGGACCGAGCACAGCGTGCAGATGGATGAAGCCATGATAAAGTTAGAAGCCGGAAAAACGTATAAATTGCAGGTGGAGTACTTTGACAACGGCGGGGATTGTTTTGCCGGATTGTATTGGAAAGCTCCTTCGGCCGGTTCGCAAAACGTATTGGCTCGTTTCGGTGATGCCGGTAAGGTAGCGGCGGAGTGCGATGTGACGGTGGCAGTGTTGGGCATCAATAAGTCCATAGAACGGGAGGGACAGGACCGTTTCTCTTTGGAACTGCCGGTAGACCAACAGGAGTTTATCAAAGAACTTTATAAGGTCAATCCGAATACGGTGGTGGTATTGGTGGCCGGAAGTTCGATGGCTGTAAACTGGATGGACGAGAATGTCCCGGCTATTCTCAACGCATGGTACCCCGGTGAGCAGGGCGGAAATGCTGTGGCGGAGGTTTTGTTCGGTGATTATAATCCGGGCGGCCGTTTGCCTCTCACTTATTATAATTCTTTGGATGAGATTCCGGCTTTTGACAATTATTTCGTGAAGGGACGTACTTACCAGTACTTTGAAGGCCAACCTTTGTATGAGTTCGGTTACGGTTTGAGTTATACCAAGTTCCGCTATAAAAGCAAGGGAGTGAATGTGGAGCAAGATACTGTGAAAGTCAGCTTTGAAGTTTCCAATACCGGGAAGTATGATGGCGATGAGGTGACACAAGTCTACGTGAAGTATCCGGAAACCGGCACATACATGCCGCTTAAACAGTTGCATGGTTTTAAACGGGTACATATAAAGAAAGGTAAAACGTCCAAAGTGACGATCGGTGTACCAAAGAAGGATTTGCGTTATTGGGATGAGCAGGAGCGCAAGTTTGTCACTCCTAAGGGAGAATATACCTTTATGGTGGGAGCTTCTTCCGATGATATCAAATTCCGGGAAACAGTAGGACTTTGAGCGGAGAGAGGATATAAAGTACACAATGTATTTGATGTGTTGAATAGTAAACGATAAAAATATGAGAAAATTTGTTTTTGCTTTCTGTGTGGGAGTCATGGCGGCTACGTCCTCTCCGGCGCAGGACGAACCTTACAAAAATCCAGATTTGTCGCCGCAGGAGCGTGCGGACGATTTGTTGAAGCGGTTGACGTTGAAAGAGAAAATCTCGTTGATGCAAAACCAGTCTCCCGGCGTGGAGCGTTTGGGCATCAAGCCTTATAATTGGTGGAGCGAGGCGTTGCACGGAGTGGCTCGTAACGGTTTGGCTACGGTTTATCCCATTACTATGGGGATGGCTTCCGTGTTCGACGACAAGCTGATAGAGGATATTTATGTGACGGTGAGCGATGAGGGGCGTGCCAAATTCCATGATGCCCGGCGTCATGGCCGTTACGGACGGGGCAACGAAGGATTGACGTTTTGGAATCCCAATGTGAACATTTTCCGCGACCCGCGTTGGGGACGAGGACAGGAAACTTGGGGGGAAGACCCCTACTTGACCACACGTATGGGCGTGGCGGTAGTCCGGGGTATGCAAGGGCCGGCTGATGCCAAGTATGACAAGACGCATGCCTGTGCCAAGCATTATGCTGTGCACAGCGGCCCCGAGGCCAAGCGCCATTCTTTCGATGTGGAAAATTTGGAGCCGCGTGATTTATGGGAAACGTATCTTCCGGCTTTCAAGGCGTTGGTGCAAGAGGCGGATGTGAAAGAAGTCATGTGTGCCTATCAACGGTTTGAAGGGGAACCTTGTTGTGGAAGCAACCGGTTGCTCACGCAGATATTACGGGACGAATGGGGGTATAAGCATTTGGTGGTGAGCGATTGCGGAGCCATCAGCGATTTCTTCTATCAGGGTCGCCATGAGACTCATCCGGATGCGGCTACCTCCAGTGCTTCAGCCGTCATCAACGGGACGGATTTGGAATGTGGCGTGGAATATGCCCATTTGGATGAGGCGGTAGAAAGAGGGTTGATTACGGAACACCGTATCGACACCAGTCTTCGCCGCCTGTTGGAAGCTCGTTTTGCTTTGGGCGAGATGGACGACGATGTGCTTGTGCCTTGGAGCCGTATCAGCATCGATACGGTGGATTGCGGAACACATCGCCGGATGGCTTTGGATGTCACGCGCAAGTCCATGGTACTGTTGCATAACAACGGTATCCTACCGTTAGACAAAGGCGATGCCGGAAAGATTGCCGTGATGGGGCCGAATGCCGTGGATTCCGTCATGCAATGGGGAAATTATAAAGGTGTGCCGGCACATACTTATACCATTCTGGAGGGTATCCGTGGGGCGATTGGCAACGTACCGTACGAGAAAGGTTGCGAGCTGCTGGACAATCATGTGTTTGATTCCTATTATAATAAGGTATCCCATGACGGTCGGCCGGGGATGAAAGCTACGTATTGGAATAATATGGAGATGCGGGGCGAGGTTGCGGCTACCCAAGAGCTGCCGTCTCCTATCAGTTTGAGCAATGGGGGCCATACGGTGTTTACGTCTGGAGTGGGATTGGAAAACTTCACGGCGGTATATGAGGGTACTTTCCGTCCGGAAGTTTCGGACAAGTATACGTTAGCCGTAGAGGGAGATGACGGCTACCGTGTGTATGTGAATGGCGAAAAAGTCATTGATTATTGGGGAGAACACTCCAGTGCAAAACGGGAATATACACTGGAGGCTACTGCCGGAAAGGATTATGAAATTAAAATCGAATACATGCAGGCTGGTGCCGAGGCCTTGCTGAAGTTCGACATCGGAGTACATCGCCAGATTCCGCCTGCTGAGGTGGTTGAACGCGTAAAGGATGCCGAAACGGTTATTTTCGTAGGTGGAATTTCTCCTAATTTGGAGGGAGAAGACAAGTATTTTGTATATTGCCCGGGCTTTGCTGGAGGCGACCGTACAACAATCGAGTTGCCGCAGGTGCAGCGCGACATCCTGAAGGCGTTGAAGGCGGCAGGCAAGAAAGTGGTGTTCGTCAACTGCTCGGGTTCCGCCATGGCCTTGGTACCGGAGTTGGAATCGTGCGATGCCATCTTGCAGGCTTGGTACCCGGGTCAGGCCGGGGGCTTGGCTGTGGCCGATGTGCTGTTCGGTGATTTCAATCCCAGTGGCAAGTTGCCCGTGACGTTCTACAAGAACACGGAGCAGCTTCCCGACTTTGAAGACTACAGCATGAAGGGTCGCACTTACCGTTACATGACGGATAAGCCGCTCTTCCCCTTCGGCTATGGTTTGAGTTATACCACGTTCGACATCTCCAAAGGTCGTTTGAGCAAGTCTTCTGTGAAGGCGGGCGAGGGCGTAAAGTTCACGGCTCAGGTGAAGAACACGGGCATGCGCGACGGTGCCGAGGTGGTTCAGGTTTACGTCCGTAAAGTGGGCGACACGGAGGGTCCGTTGAAGAGCCTTCGCGGTTTCCGTCGTGTGGAACTGAAGGCGGGCGAGAGCCGTACGGTTTCCATCGAACTGTCCTCCGATGCTTTCGAGTTCTTCGACACGTCCACGAACACGATGCGTGTGGTTCCCGGCGAGTACGAAATCATGTATGGCAACAGTTCGGACACGCCGGAGGCAAACAAACTGACGGTGGTTTTGCGCTGAGTCCGTATATTTTTGTAGATATTAAAAAAGTTGCGCCTTCACGGGAAACTCCCGGGGCGCAACTTTTTGGGTATAAAGTCGGGCGGATTTTACCGAAGTCGTATTTTGCCGTTTAAATCCAATATTTTGCTGCCTTTTTGTCCTTGAGCGTTAAATATATACAATCTTGAAAGGTATGGTAAAGAAGTATTTGTTATTTTGCTTACTCCTTTCTATTTTTGTGAAAATTTGAAATTATGCCAACGTTATTTGTCATATTTGGATTTCGTTTTCTGTTTTATTCAGATGACCATGAACCTATTCATGTGCATGTCATTAAAGATGGACATGAAGCGAAGTATAATATAGAACCTTTAGAACAAATTTGTAATCACGGATTTAAAAAGCATGAGATAGCCTTGATAGAATCTGTAATCATAGAGAATACGGAGATTATTAAAGAGCGTTGGCAATCTTTTTTTAAACAAAGGTGAAAGGAGGTTTTCATGAATTTGGAAGTAAAAAGAGTATGGACGGATGATAATTGTGTTTATGCTGAATCGGCTGAAGGAAAGGTAGCGTCGTACGCATTTGCTGATTGGCCGCGTTTGGCAAATGCCACGAAGGCTCAACGGGAAGATTTTTATCTTTCGCCGTGTGGTATTCATTGGCCACAAATAGATGAGGATTTAAGTTTTAGTGGGATGTTTGACTAAACTTCCGAACCTGTTTCGTACAAGTTGGAAACTTTGTTGGATGCGTAATCCTATGGCTTTCATACGCAGACAGCCCGCCGGAATCCGGTGGGCTGTCTGCGTATGAAAGTTCTTTCTATTTTTGTTTCAATTCTTCCCATTTCGGTGGTTCCACGCCCATGAGCTCTTTTACGAAGAAATCGAAACGCTTGTGTTCTCCGTAGCTTTCGCCCATGCTGTGCCTTACGCCCGGTAGGACCACCAACTCGAAATCTTTGTTGGCTTTGATGAGGGCATCGACCACTTGCATGGTGGAAGCCGGATCCACGTTGTCGTCCATTTCTCCTACCACGAGCATCAGCGGACGCGTCAGCCGGTGGGCGTTTTCCACGTTGGAGCAAGCGATGTAGCTGCTGTCCACCGGATAGCCCATCCACTGTTCGTTCCACCAGATTTTGTCCATCCGGTTGTCGTGGCAACCGCAACTGGAGTAGGATGCCTTGTAGAAATCCGGGTGGAAAAGTACGGCGGCCAAAGCTTCCTGTCCCCCGGCAGAGCAACCGTATATCCCCACACGGGTACTGTCCATATAAGGGTACTTTTCCGCAGCCGCCTTGATCCACTGGATACGGTCGGGGAAACCGGCATCTTTCAGGTTCTTATAGCACACCTCTTCAAACTTTTTTCCGCGATAGGATGTCCCCATGGCGTCGAGCTGCACGACGATGAATCCCAATTCGGCCAGTGCCGTCGTATATCCGTTGTAGGGAAGGAAGCTTTTGGGCGTGTAAGCATCTCCGGGGCCGGAATAGATGTATTCGATGACCGGATATTTCTTTTGCGGGTCGAAATTGGTCGGACGTTGGATGATGCCCCACATAGGTGTCATGCCGTCCCGTCCGGGAGCGGTGAAGATTTCGGGGGCAGTCCATCCGGCCGATTTGATTTTGCTTAAATCCGCTTGTGCCAATGTCCGTCCCTCCGCTTTCTCGCCTTGTGGCGTGCGCAGTACGGTGACGGGAGCTTGTTCCACCGTAGAGTATTTGTCGACCAACAAGGTAAAATCTTCGTTGAAGACGGCCGAGTGGTTTCCTTCTTCTGGCGTGAGGCAGGTCATTTGCTTGCCGTCCATGTTTATTTTATAGTAATGTACATGGTAAGGGTCTTCTTTGGGATTTACACCACTGGCCGTAAAGTAAATCACTTGGTTGTCTTCGTCCACTTTGAGCACGCGGCGCACCACCCAGTCGCCTTTTGTGATTTGCCGGGCCACCTTGCCTTTCTCCAGGTCGATCATGTAGAGGTGGTTCCAGTTGTCCCGTTCGCTCATCCATATCATTTCTTTCCCGCCTTTCAGGACATGGCGGAACATACGGCTGTAGTTGACAAAGGTGGGACTGCTTTCCTCCACGAGTGTGCGTACCTTTCCGGTTTCCGCATCGAGTTCCAGCACGCGATAGGTCTTATGGCCGCGTTCGTTATATTCAAAAGTCACCGCTTTCCCGTCTTCTTTCCATTCCGGACCGTACAAGTCGTACTGGCGGTCGAAGAGTTCAGTAGACGGAATGACGGCCTGTCCTGTTTCCACGTTGAATATGCAAGGCACCTTGAAGCGCAATTCGTCGCCCGGCTTGGCGTATTCCTGTTGGTGAAGGATGGGCTGAAGCTGGCTTTTGGGCGAGCTTTCCACGTAATATACATACCGTTTCTGGGCCGGACGTATCTTGTTGGCACATACGTATTTGCCGTTCGGACTCCATTTGAGCCAACTGGAATAGTAATTACCGGCCGTCCCGTCGTTGCTCAACGCCCGTTCGTGGCGGCCGTCCCGGTCGCTGACGTACACATTGTCGTTCTTGATATAAGCTTGCCGTTTCCCGTCGGGCGAGACTACGGGTGGCGCCCCTTTCTCATCGTCCACTTCCATCCAGTGACGCGGTTTTTTCCATGGTCCTTTGGGGGCAGGCAGGGCTTCTTTGCTGCCTAACCGTAGTCCGGTCGTGTAAGCTTCTTCTACTTTCCATTTGTAACCGTCGAATTCGAAGGATACGGACGTGGGTTGGTTCTCGTCCACACTCAAGCGTGACAGTCTTAGTGTGTTTCGTGGGATGTCCTTTCCGGTCTCGCGGGAAAGCAGTTCCGCCAAGGCCTTCATGTGAATTGCTTTTACGTCAGCCGTTTTCACGTCTCCCGTTACTTTGCCTACGTAATAGTCTGTTCCTTCCGGTGTATAGACAGAGTAGTGGAATGTAGTTTTTCCGTCCCATCGTATGTCCGCCGGGTCGTTATACACCTGTGTGGCATTGAACTTCTCGTAGAGGGAATATGCCCTCCGGTAGTCTTCCAATGTGCCTTGCGCCTGTCCGTTTGCCGCTATGAAGCATAGCGCCGGGAGCAGCAGGCTTTTAATCGTTTTGTTTCTCATTACTTTTTAATAGGTTTTTATCGTGTTTAGTTCTTTTGTCGTGCCGGTCGGGCTTCGGTGTCCCTGATAAGCGAGGCGAACGCCTGCGGGGTTATCTCGACCGGTCCGTTCATGAATTCCGGGATGTTGTAGCTTCGCATGAAGCGCCGGTGCATGTCGGGCACCTCCTGCGGCAACTCGAAAGGTTTGCGCCCTTTGCCGTTTTTGTCGATGTAGGCAATGAAAGGCCGTGTGTAGTTTCCGTCGTAACGCCGGCTACTGAAGACCACCCACCGTCCGTTACTGCTCCACGAGTGGTAGCTTTCCACATCGTCAGAGTTGATTTCCGTCATGGGACGTACTTGGCGTGTACGTAAGTCCATCAGGTAGAGGTCCGCGTCTTTGTGCCAGATGTGGAACACGCCGAATTCCCCGAGCGTGAACATCAGGTAGTGTCCGTCGGGCGATATGCGCGGCAACGTGGCACTCTTTCCGCGTGCGGCCGCGTCGAATACCAACTCGGGCGGACCTATCCGGCGGTTGGCCGGGTCGAAGCTTCTCCGGAAAAGATTGTATTTGATTTCCTTATAGCGCAGGATGGTTTCGTTGTCTAAATTCTCTACCGTGTCCTTGCGTACGAAACGGGCTGAAGCATAATAAAGGTATTTGCCGTCCGGGCTCCACCACGGGAATACTTCCAATTCGTCGGCATCGCCCGGGATGCGCGTCACTTCGTTTTTCTCCACGTCGTAAAATATCAGGTCGCTGAGCATGTCTTGTACTTCCACTTTCTGTAAGTCACGTGTGTGGAACGTCTGCCCGGTCTGGTTGACCGAGTAAGCGATGAGCTTTTCCGTCGGGTGCCAGGCGGGATATACCCCGCCCGAGATGAGCGAATCCGTTTTCAGGTTGGCTTTGACCAATGTTCCGTCGTATGCAATGACTGTTCCGGCACGGTCTTCCCTCACGTGGAACTGCATACGCCGGGGATTGTAGTTCTGGTAGGAATGGCAGTTGATACATTGTGCATGTTCCACGTCGGTGTTCATCATGTTACCGTAAATGACACTTTCATCGAAGCTGGTCAAATCGCGTTGGTTGAGGGTCAAGTCCCGGTAAGTGACATACGAAGGACTGATGAGGCGGTAGGAGAGGTAAGGGTCTATGTCCTCTTCGGCTACATGGATTTTAAATGGCCGGCGGCGCGTCCATTGTCCGTCGTGTTCCACAAAGACTTCCACGTCGAGCGCGCCACCTTTGGCCGAGGCCAGCATGTCGCGCCACTGCGAGACGGAGGGAGTCACTTCCCGTGCGTCCGTGGTCCATTCTCCTCCGGGATATTTGATGCGGGCTGCATAAGCGTCAGCCTTCTCGTCCACGATGAAACGCAACGGGGCTATGTTCGGCGGTACCGTCACGTCTGTATAGTCGGGATAAATGTCCGGTGCGTCCTGACTTTCCGTATAGGCATCAGGCATTTGTGGGCTGCAAGCAAAACAAAGGGCGGCCAGCCAACCGCCGGTCAGGGTCTTCAGAACGTGAGCAATTTTCATGGTTAGTAGGTTTGTAATCCGTTGACTAAAAAATAGAAATAATAGAAGGTGTTGCCGAACTGTGGCCGGAAAGCCTCCGCCATTTGTGCCTCCGTCATACCGGCGCATTGTTGGGTGAACTCCATAAAACGCTGGTAACTGTCTTTCACTTCCTGGTCGAAAGGCATGTGGCTGATGTCTACCTTGTTTTCCAGATGGCCGTACAAGTAGGCAGCTTCCTGGTAGTGGCGCGGCATGGGCTTCCCGTTATGCAGGGTGGCATATTGGAAGAAGCGAGGCCAGAAAATGTCGATGTCCTTCATCTGTAAGGCCGCTATCAAGGTCTGTTCCTGATAGAGCGGGTCGTCGCTCTCGCCGTAAGCAAAGGTTCGCAGCAGGAACATTTCGATGACGTTCAGGTCTGAGTTCAGTTTGTCTTCCTTGGGCAGTAGCCGGATAATCGGCGCAAACTCTTTGCTTTTCCGTATTTGTTCCGGATGGTCGAGGTAAGTCTCGTATTTCTCGGCCCACTCTTTGTGGAAAAGAGTGCGTTTGAGCATGTCGATGTATTTGCGTGCCACTTTGTAGTCGCCGCCCGCGATAGAAGTTTTGGCCATGTATTTCAGGTATTCCGTCCGCCATCCGAAAGTCACACCGTCTTCCATGCACCAACGGTAGCAATAGTTTTCCTGTCCGTAGTGGTAATACAAGGCTTTGCCGCCTACGTGGGCCAACCGTACGAGGAACGGCGCGTTGGGGCGTGCGCCTCCTTCCCTGTATTGGAACATTTCGTCACCGGCCCGTCCGAGGCGGAATAAAGCCAGGTTCTTGTTCATGACCATCAGGCGGGTAGGCTCTGCCGTTCCGCTCAGGAAAATGGCCGGAATCTGTTCCCAGTCTTCTTCCTCTATGGCACGTGCCATCAGCAGTTCCTTACGGAAATTCTCATCCACATACCACGCCTTTTTCAATCCCCATGCGGTGACCGCCCATACGAGCAAGTGAGCCAGAAGGATGAGAGGGTATTTCTTGATGGCCGGCACGTAATCGTAGATGACGGCACCCGCCAGTGGCAGGAAAAACAATATATAATAAGGTGTACGATAGTCTGCGAATACTTCTCCGCCTGCATCGAAACTCGGCAGGGTAGCCGTGTAGATTTCGCTGATGGCTGTTTGGCTATAAAAATGCCATGCCGCAAGGGGCACTCCGACGAGCAGCAACAATCCCCATACCGTAGGGATGACGCGGTTCTTATATAGCGTGCCCGGCATACGCCAACAGAGCACTACCATGTAGCCCGTGCCGGCCAATGCGTATGCCCCGAATAAAGGATAACCGGCGAGAAGCCATACGGTCATCCACGCGTAGCCCCAATATGGGTTCCGGTGGGCTGTACGGCTGAAAACCCATACGGCCGACAGGGCCGCCAGTATGCCAATGGAGGCCATGAAGAAATAACCTTGTAATTTGATATAATAAATGAAATAGCCCATCTCCACGATGCCGGCCAACAGGGCGGCCGGTACCAAGGCGGGAAGAAAACTCCATGAAGGGGAAAGCCTGAAGGCCGAGCGCATGACGAAGCAAATGCAGACCCAAACGGCTATGAGAAGGGCTGTTCCGACAGCCGGGTAATAAAAAAACTGCGTGAGGAAACAGGCTGCCCATTGCAACGTGCCGCCCGGATATGCCGCGAGCGTATGATAGAAAGTACTGTCCGGTAAGAAGAGGTTGAGTTCTTGTATCCGGAAAAGTGTTTCTTTCTCATAAGTGTACAGGCAAAAGCCGAGAATGACAGGAAAGACGATGCCATAGAACCATGGCATCCCTTTCTCCACGTAACGCCGGAACCGCATATCCGCCTTGCCGGACGGGGCGTAGGCTTCGGGATTGAACGGTTGTGAAAAGTCGGTATTCATGATATTTAAGTTATTTTTTCCACAAAGGATTAGGTTTTCCCCTTCAAAGTTAATAAATCTTGTGCGAACACGTAATATTTTAGCAAAAAACTTTGCATTTTAGAGAGAAAAAAGAACAAAAAACGTATCTTTGTATGCAGTTTCTAAATGATTAACTAACCGCGTCTGTGACGCAATAAAACAAATGTACCATGTTTAGACAATTGATGTTTTCTTGTGCTTGTCTGGCCGTTCTTTCGGCTGAGGCGCAAAAAGACAAACCTTGGTGGTTGGACCCCGAGGTGAACGAAGTAAACACCATGGCTCCGCGTGCGGCGTTTTTCGCATACGAGACAGAGAATCTGGCAAAGGCTGACCAGAAAGCCCGGTCGGAACGTTATCTGTCATTGGAAGGCAAGTGGAAATTCAATTTCTCCAAGGACCACGACAAAGCCCCTCGCGACTTCTATTCCCTGAAGTACGACGATTCGCAATGGACGGACTTTCCCGTGCCCGGCATCCTGGAGTTGAATGGTTACGGAGATGCCATTTACAGCAACAATGGTTATCCATGGAGAACACAATTCAGACCCGAACCGCCTTTCGTGGAAGAGCGTAACAATTATACGGGTTCGTACCGTAAGATGGTGACCGTGCCTGCCGATTGGAAAGGTGAGCGGATTTACCTGCACGTGGGTTCGGCTACGTCCAACCTGATGGTATGGGTGAACGGCAAATTCGTGGGATACAGCGAAGACAGCAAGGTGTCGGCGGAATTCGACCTGACGAAGTATCTCACGCCGGGCAAGGAGAACCTGATTGCCATGCAGGTGATGCGTTGGTGCGACGGTTCGTACCTTGAAGACCAGGACTTCTGGCGTTTTACGGGAATCGCTCGTGAAGTGTATCTCTATGCACGTCCTCAGGCTCACATCGCCGACTTGTTCATTACGCCCGATTTGGTGAACAATTATCAGGACGGAACGTTGGAGGTGAAACTGAACGCCGTGGGAGCCAAGGGTGAGACCGTGATGTTCTCCCTGAAAGACAAGGAGGGAAAAGAAGTGGCTGCACAGACGGTTAAAGTCGGAGGAAACGGTGAAGTAAAAGTAAACTTCAATGTCAAAAATCCTTTGAAGTGGACTGCCGAGACGCCGAACCTCTATACTTTATATACTACCTTGATGGACGGCAAGCAGGTGGCCGAGGTTGTGCCGCAGCGCGTGGGATTCCGTAAGGTGGAAATCAAGAACGCCCAGGTGTTGGTAAACGGACAACCGGTGTTGTTCAAGGGAGCCAACCGTCACGAACTCGACCCGGTGACGGGGTATGTGGTGTCGATGGACCGCATGCTGGAAGACATCCGCGTGATGAAAGAGCTGAACATCAATGCCGTGCGTACCTGTCATTATCCCAACGACCCGCGTTGGTATGAACTTTGCGACATATACGGCATCTACATGGTGGCCGAAGCCAATATCGAAAGCCACGGAATGGGCTACGGCGACAAGACGTTGGCCAAGGAGCCGACTTATGAGAAGGCACACTTGGAGCGCAACGAAAGCAATATCAAGATTTACAAGAACCATCCTTCCATCATCTTCTGGAGCGTGGGCAACGAAGCCGGTTACGGTCCTAACTTCGAGAAGGCGTATGACTTGGTGAAGGCGTACGACCCGAGTCGTCCGTGCCAGTATGAACAGGCCGGACAGAACGGCAAGACGGACATCTTCTGCCCGATGTATTACGATTACGGCGGCTGCGACAAGTACTCGCAGGGCGACAACCCGCGTCCGCTCATCCAGTGCGAATATGCTCATGCCATGGGCAACTCCATGGGAGGATTCAAGGAATATTGGGACATGGTACGCAAGTATCCGAAGTACCAAGGCGGTTTCATCTGGGACTTCGTGGACCAGGGGCTGCGCGTGAAGAACAAACAGGGCAAGACGATATACGCTTACGGAGGCGACTTCGGCCGTTATCCCACTAGCGACCATAATTTCAACTGCAACGGTATCATCAATCCCGACCGCAAACCGAATCCTCATGCCAACGAAGTGCGTTACTACTATCAGAACATCTGGGCTACGGCCAAGGATTTGAAGGTCGGCGAGGTGGAAGTTTACAATGAGAACTTCTTCAAGTCGCTTGACGACGTGGAATTGCAGTGGACGTTGGAGTCGGAAGGAAAAGTATTGGCCAACGGGCGGAATGCGCTCGACATTCCCGCACAGCAGAAACGTGTGGTGAAACTGGACGGCTACAGCTTGCCTGCGGACGTGAAAGGCGAAGTGGTGCTGAACCTCGACTTCGTGCTGAAGAGGGCCGAACCGATGCTCGATGCCGGCTATGCCGTGGCACGCGAACAGTTCGTGGTGAATCCTTATACTTTCCCCACGATGGAAAGCGTATTGGCTGTCACTTCCGGCAAATATGACACCCGGAAAGTGGAAAAAGAAGAAAAGGTGGCATGGGTCACATTGTCGGCAGGAAACACTTCTGTCACTTTCAACCATTGGAACGGTTGGATTGACTACCTCGACGTGGACGGGAAACCGATGTTGGAAGAGGGCTATGCCATCACTCCCGATTTCTGGCGTGCGCCGACCGACAACGACTACGGGGCAGGCACGCAACGCAAGTTGCATGCTTGGAAGAATCCTGAGATGAAGATGAAGTCGTTCAAGGTGGTGGAAAACGAAGGCAAGGCCGAGAAGGGCGTCGAAGTGGTATATGACATGCCGTCGGTAGAGGCTACGTTGACGATGACTTATACGTTGACTCCGGCAGGTGAACTGGTGGTCAACGAGGCTATGACGGTCAATAAAGATGCCAAGCACAAGCCGGAACTGATGCGCTACGGTATGCAGTTGGTTATGCCGAAAGCCTATAATATGCTGACCTATTACGGAAAGGGACCGGGCGAGAACTACATCGACCGTAACAACGGAGACCGTTTAGGGGTGTACGACGCGAAGGTGGCCGACCAGTATTGGGGCTATGTACGTCCGCAGGAAAGCGGAAACAAGACTGAGGTACGCTATTGGCAGGTGAAGGATGAGAACGGCAAGGGATTGGAGTTCTATTCTTTCGCTCCGATGGAATGCAGCACGTTGAACTATTTGGCTTCGGATTTGGATGACGGTTGGGACAAGAACGCCCACCAGAGCCATTCCGGCGACTTGACACCCCGTGATTTCAGCGTGGTCAAGTTGGCAGTGCGTCAGCGCGGATTGGCTTGCGTGAACAGTTGGGGAGCTATTCCGCTCGAACAGTACCGCATGCCTTATCAGGATTACAGCTTTACTTACGTAATCCGTCCGTTATGATGATACAATTTTCTATGTTTTAAATTTAGGTTAAATGTGAGGGGGTGTCTTCGTGAGAAGGTGCCCCTTTTTTTATGGGCAAGACGCAGAGGAGGGGGAAGGCTTCGTTCAAGATTTAAGGATTTTGGAAAGGCTTTTTCGTCGGGCTGAGATTTGAAAATCGTTTGCCGCAGAACGGAAAATCGTTCGCCTGAGATTGATTTTTTGTTTGGCGCAGAACGGAACGCCAATTTCTTCATACCTATAAATACTTGTTTCATAGCCTGTTGCGTTTTCTTTTGAAAGCTATGGGTGTGTCGCTGCATGTCAATATAAATCTATGAAAACGATTCGCCCCCGAATGGCAGGATATGCCGTTCGGGGGCGAATCGTTGATACTGTGGCAAGGCCGTCTGATGCCTTGCGGAAGCCCTTGTGAGAGGTTATGGAACCATTACCTTGACGGAGTGGCTTCCGGCTTTTACCACATAAATACCTCTTGAAAGGCGTGCCGTACGGGGAACCTGTTGGCCGCTGATGGCGTAAATCCGGTAATTGTCCGTACCGTCTACGATAACATGGCCGTCACGTACGAAAACTTTGAACGGGGCGGATCCAATTGTACCTTTGATACCTGATTCACCTTCTTTTGGAGAACTTACGGCTATCCAGCCCATGATATCGCCATTGTTGGTGGCGTTGTCTATTTCCTTGATAGTTTCGTTGGTCTTGTCCTTTTGGCGGATGATTTTCACTCCTGTGGTGGCGGGCACGTCTTTGATGTCCGTATTGCTTTCGTCCGTCGTGTAGCTGCTGATTCTGTATACGGAGGCACAATCATAGTTGTTGGTCTGGGGACCAAACAGCATGATGGGGCTGAACAATCCTATGGCATTGCCCGTCTCGTCCACGAGATTGACTTCGCGGGCACGTCGGCCGTCCACCTTGTCCTCTGTATTGCGACCCACAGTCAGAATCTTGCCGTCTTCCATCTTGGCGGTTCCCGGAGTAGCTGCCACGTAGAAGATGTCTTGTCCGGCAAAAGTGCTGGTCGTTTCGTCCACAGCGGCTTGTCGGGCCAGTTTGACAGCGAAGCCTTTGTTCGTGATGTCCCAAACCTTGACTACGTAGGGATATGCCTTGTAGCGCGACAGCACGTTGGCAATGACTACCGGAGTTACACCTTCGGGGAACGGGGTGGAAAAACTGATCCACGTGGTGTCGTTCTTGATTTTGCTTGCACTTTCTCCCACTTCCATCGTGATGTCACCGATTTGGTGGGCACCCTTGTGCAGTACCATGAAGTCCGTGGTTTCCGGTTCCGTGATGGTTTGTTCGTACTCCCCTTCGTTCCAAGGGAAGGCCCAGAAGGAGAATTTGTCGCTCAGCACGCTGACCACTGTATTGACCGGTACGACCTTTGAATCGTTATAGGAAAGCAAGCCTGCAAAAACGGCCGGTTTTTCATCTTCACCGATGGCATCGAATTCCGTATTGAACTCCTCTGTATCGCTGATTTCCAAGGTGCCGTACTGGAAGCCCGGTTCGCCCTTGGCTGCCACCAACGAGAGCTGTACTTCGTCCGTAGAACGCACGCTCCCGTCCATGTCGAAGTTGCGCACCCGGTACGTGTAAGTCCCCCGTTTGAAATCTTCGGGGAAGACTTCGTTGTACGCATAGGAATTCTTGTCCGGAGCTTCGTATTTCTGCAAGGTTTGCCATTCGCCATCGTCCAAGCGCATTTCCAACAATGTGGAATCGGTGAAGCCCATGTTGTTCTTATACTCCCAATTGAGAGCCAACTTACGTGTGCGTTCGGTATATTCCAAAGTCAGTCCTGAGGGCGTGCTGTACACCACCTTGGGCACGAACTCGTAGGATTTTCTGTACCCCATACCCGAGTTCATTTCGCCATACCATTTACCCAAGATGGAAGGACCAGTACCATACTTGTAAAGTTTGGAGCAATCGGCTTCGCTGTTCCAATAGGCATAACGTTCCACATAGTCGAAACTGTTCCAATTGGTGAGCACCTTGCTCATTACGTCGTAGTTTTTCTGTTGGTTCTCGGTTGAGAACGAACGGTCTGTGGCGAAGATTCCGTTGTTGTTCCACGAAGCTCCCCAAACAAATTCCGACACCCAGATGGGGCGTTTGTATTTGTCATAATAACCCTTCAGTTGGTTATTCAAGTTCCATTCAGGCCAATAGCAGTGCATGTCGAGAATATCGCAACGCCAACCGCGTTTGTCGATTTCTGTCATGAACTGTTCTAACCATGAGAGGCTTCCGTCGTGGGATGAAGGGGAACACAGACGCATGCCGGTAGCCATAAGGTTTTCCCAGTTGTTGAGTACGGTCTCCACGCTTTGCGGATGGTCGTCGGCACTGTTGCCCGGTTCGTTGTTGGTCTGCATGTGGCAGGATTGGGTCACCTTTCCGCAGGTTGAGACAGAAGGCCAGTCTTCATAGATGTGATGGGGAACCCACTCGCAGTCCGGCTCGCGGCTTGCATTGCCCTGTCCCCAGTCATAGCACCATGTTACTTTGAGGGCGTTGACGATTTCTTCACTTGCATCGCTGGCGATACCTTTTTTCTGGAAATTATGCCACTTGAACACGCGATAGGAAGAAATCCTGTGGTCGAGCTCCATAGGTAGCTCGGCAAACTCTAAGTCTTCCTTATCAGCGACGAAACAGCGGCTGTAACCCTTTCCGCCGGGATTGTTGGAAAAAGTCACCATGTAGCCTCTCTTCAGTTTGAAGCTCCTGATTCGATTGTTGAGCTTGGCGGTCGAAAGGGTATTCATGTAGCCGTTGGAATTTTCCAGTCCGAAATCATTGACGGATTCCCCTCCGAAGTTGGGCTCGGAATAGACCGTCAGCGGTTTGATGTCCTTGCTGTAAGGAAAGATTATGGCGCCATGGGCATACATTTTCACTTGACAGTTCTCATCGTTGACCGCCGGCTCCCCATTAATCTTAATGAAGGAAAGGTAACTGAGAGCCTCGCTTGGACGCAGGTTTTCCAGAATCACGACGGCATGTTCCGTATTGGTGATATTGATACTGCCCGGCGTGGCGAACGGGGTTGTACCCGTCACGATGTAATCCACATCTTCGCTAAGGGTGACGGAAGATGTTACTTGTTCTATTTTCTGGGTCGTGTTTTCGGCAATAGCTGTCTGTCCCAACGCGAGAGCCAATGCAAAGGTTAATAGTTGCGTTTTCATTATTTACTATAGGTTTTATAATTTATGGGTTAGTTTCAATGGGGCGGATGGTTTGGGCCGCCTTCCGGTTACTTCGTGTTGGGAAACGCCTTTTGCAGCCGTTTCAGCTCTTTTTGGGTGATGGCGATGACCGTGCCGTGGCGCGGAGTAAACGCTCCCTGAGTGGCTGTATCCTGCACGCGTTTGAACTTCATCAGGTCTTTGCTGGTGCAGAACTGGTAATGCCCGTTCATGTAGCAGTCGTACATCAGAACCCAGTCTCCTTCTATCCGTTGGAACACGCCGGAACCTTCCACCGCCTTGTCGGTGTCTTCAAACGTACCGGGCAACAGTTCCCATTCTGCCGGATTGTGTAAGTCTTTGGCCAGATATTGGCGTATGCCTTTTTTCTGTTCGCCTTCGGTTTTGAAAAAGATGTGATAAGTTCCATTGTCGTCTTGCACGATATCCGTGTCGATGGAAGGTTTCTTGTAGTCGAACAGGACTTTGGGCTCTCCTTCAAGGTCGCTGAAATCTTCATTGGCGTATGCCCAAAAGACCTTGTCGTAGGGGCACTGTCCGTCGTCGGTCAGGATAGAAAAGTACACCATGTATTTTTTTGCCTTCTTGTCGTAGATGGTTTGCGGCGCCCATACGCGGATGACGTTGGCGAACATCGTGTTGGCATATTTTTCAGGGAAGTTTACCGTGTGGTGCGTCCAGTTGACCATGTCTTTGCTGCGCATCAGTACGATGCCCCGGTTGGAGGTCCATCCTTGACTGGAACGCATGTCGGTGACTACCATGTAGAAGTAGCCGTCTTCGCCTCTTAAGATATGAGGATCGCGTACCCCCTTCTTTAAAGAAATCGTGTCGGAGGAAATGACGGGCTTGCCGTCATTCAACGGAGTATAGCTGAACCCGTCCGTGCTGATGGCATAACAGATTTGTTCCTGTTCGGGAGCATTACCTGTGAAATAGGTAAAAAGGTAAGCTACTTTCTTTTTGGCTTGGAGGGTTGTGGTGCTTGCGAATGTACCGGCACACACAAGGCAAATGCCTAACACTGTCTTTAGGTTTTTTCTCATGTTGAATATGAATAGGTTAATAAACAGTCAAATGTACGAAAATAGCTTTATTTGTGTGCGCAAACCGACTCCTTATTAACTAAGATTAACGACCCTTGCGCTTTTCCCGAAGCGTTTCCGCGATGGCCCAGTGGATAGCGGCCTCTTCTTCCTTGCCGCAGCACGACAGGGCATCGCCAAACAGTTCGTGAGCTTTGGCGTGTTCGGGCTTAAGGGATACGGCTTTGTCGAAATCGGCGACAGCCTGTTCTGTACGTCCGCAAAGCAAGTGGTTCTTCCCCCGGTTGTAGTGTACTTTGAAATTGGCTGTGCTGAGTTCGGCGGCGCGGTTGAAGCATTGGAGGGCATCTTCGTATTCTCCATGGTCTTGCAGCGTGACGCCTTTGCGTATCCATGCGTCTACGTATGAAGGGTCGAGCGACAAGGCCTTATCGTAATTGGCCAGGGCGGCACGCAGGTTATGGGCCTGAAGGATGGAAGCGTTGCCCAGTTCGTAATATTCATGGGCGTACTGCTGCATCTGTTTGCGTTGGGCTGCCATTTGTCGTTTCAACTCTTCGTTCTCGCGTTTAAGTCGGCTGATGATATTGAGTTTGCTGCAAATAAACCGTTTGATGGCCGGTTTTTCGATGTCGTATCTGCTGTGTATGGCTATGAAGAAGTGATCGAGGCTTTCGCGGAAGTCATCGCGGTCGAATGCCTGTACGGCGGCTTGGTATTCGATGTCGGCTTTGGCTTTCTTCATGGCTTGCTCGATAGCCTTTTCGTCATTGAATTGTTGGGCGAACCGGATGATTTCGGGCTTGACGAAAATATCCGAACGGGATATTTCCTTCTTCAGACATATACCTTCCAATGAAGTGCATCGGCTCAAGGCTACATATACCTGTCCTCCGGCGAAGACGCCACCGGTGAAGTCGATGGTCACTTTACGGAAAGTCAGTCCCTGGCTTTTATGGATGGTGATGGCCCAAGCCAACCGCAGGGGGAACTGCCGGAAGATGCCGAGTTCTTCCTCTTCTATCTTTTTTTCTTGCTCGTTGTAGGTGTAGCGCATGTTGCTCCACACTTCGCGGGTGACTTCCATTTCGGTTCCGTCTTCCGTGACGACGTAGATATGGCCGTTCTTTTCGTTTATGGCCGAAACGGTACCCAGAGTTCCGTTTACCCAACGTTTGTCTTGGTCGTTTTTGACGAAAATGACTTGTGCACCGGGTTTAAGTTCCAGTTCCATCAGCGTGGGGAGCGAACTTTCCGGGAACTCGCCTTGTATTTCGCCTTTAAAGAGTGTGCTCTCGGTGTCTATTTCGGATAGTTTCCGGCGGTTGATGAAATCTACGTTGTCCCTTCGGGTGGCCAGGGTTATATTCAGTCCATGGCTCAACTTGTCATCGTTCGTTCGGTTCCAACGGCTGTTGAGCAGTTGCAGGTCGGCACTTCCGGCCTGATTGGTACGGATATGGTCGAGTACGGCGATGAAGGCGGCATCTTGCTGGCGGTACACTTTCTTCAGTTCTATGGAGACGAGGCGCATTTCCTGGAATACTTTGGCCGAGAAGAAATAAGGCGTAGGATAGTAACGGTTCAGGATTTCTCGTTCGTCCGCTTTGACAACCGGTTCCAGTTGGAATATATCTCCGACAAGCAATAACTGCTTTCCGCCGAACGGTTCGCGCAGGTTGCGGCTGTAGAGGCGCAGGATGCGGTCGATGAAGTCGATGATGTCCGCCCGTACCATTGAGATTTCATCGATAATGATCAGTTCTGTTTCACGCACCAGCTTTTGATGGGCGGAATTGTATTTCAAGAACTCTTTCAGTTTGCGGAAGCTGAACCGAGGGTCGTCGGGCAGGAGCGGGTGGAAAGGGAGCTTGAAAAAGCTGTGCAGGGTGCTGCCTCCGGCATTGATGGCTGCTATGCCGGTCGGTGCCAATACCACGTGCTTCTTCCGTGTGTGGCTACAGATATACTTTAGTAGGGTGGATTTACCCGTACCGGCTTTGCCTGTGAGGAAAACCGAGTTACGGGTAAACTGTATGAGTTTCAGCGTGCTCTGGAACTCCGGGTTCTGAAGGTCTATTTCAATGTCTTCTTTCAAATCTTTGGGGCTATGATGTCAAGGGCCGTGTGTGAGGCTTGCGGATGGTTACCGCTTCCCTCGCTTGCCGTTGTTTCTGTTTTCGCCTCGGGCTGTTTTTCCGGTGAGGCGTTACCGCGTTGCAAAGAGTCCCCCGGAAGGGCTATACCCAATGAATCTGCGGATACCGTAAGCGAATCCGGTTCTTGTGGCGCATAATAGCTTTCGCATGTGTACGTGGTGGGGTCGATGTCTTCGAGCGGTTGTTTTGGGAATTTGGCGCGGTATTGGGCGAAGCGGTCGTCCAACAGGACTTTCTGGATGAAGTTGCCGAATATGGGCAAGGCCGTCCGGCTGCCTTGTCCTAAGGCTCCGGTGCGGAAGTGTATGCTCCGGTATTCTCCTCCGACCCATCCGCCGGCGACTAACTTGGGCGTTACGCCCACGAACCAGGCATCGGAATGGTTGTTGGATGTACCGGTTTTGCCTCCAAAGTCGGTGTATTTCAGTACAGGATGGATGTAGCTCCACAGGGCTGCCGTGGTTCCGCCCGGCTCAGTCAGGCCTCCTCGCAAAAGCCGCTGCATGAAGAATGCGGAACGGTATGGAATAGCCTGCTGCTCTTCCGGTTCTGCCGCATAGATGATGTTGCCGTCGCGGTCGAGAATTTTAGTAATCAGGATGGGCGGATTCATCTTGCCGTCGTCTATGACCGTGCAGTAGCCGTTGACCAGTTCCAACAGATTGACATCGGAGGAGCCTAAGCTCAGCGACGGAGTTTCGTGCAGCGGTGATTCGATCCCCATGGCATGTGCGGTCTGTGCCACGTTGTGGATGCCCAGTTCATAACCTAACTTGACTGCCACGCTATTGATACTCTGTGCGAAAGCCGATTTAAGTGGCATCGCCGCTCCCGAGAAGGTGCCGTTGGCATTATGGGGTGTCCATTTGGTAGGTTTGCCGTCTACGGTGTCCGGGTACTGTTGCCATTCGTCGATCCGGGTGTCGCAGGGGGTCAGTCCTTGGTTCATCGCTTCTGCATATACAAAGAGTTTGAAGGTTGAACCGGGTTGGCGCATGGCGGTGACTTTGTCGTATTTCCACGAGCCGAAGTCTATGTCGCCCACCCATGCCTTGACATGGCGGCTGTCCGGTTCTATGGCTACGAAACCGCAATGCAGGAATTTGACCATATAACGGATGGAGTCCATGGTGCTCATCTCTTCTTCTTTCAGACCGTCGTAACTGAACACCTTGACCTTGTGGGGCAGATTCAGATAGTAAGCGATGGAGTCCGGCTGGTCGGGGAAAAGGGTTTCGAGATATTTGTATGCTGTCGTTTTTTTAGCTAAGTCCTCGATAAAGTTCGGAATCTCCTGATGTCTTTCGTCTTGCCACGGGTTTGTGTTGCCCCAATGCTGCTTGAAACGTTGCTGGAGGACTTCCATTTGTTGGATGGCAGCCTCTTCCGCATATTTTTGCATACGGGTATCCAGCGTGGTGTATATCTTCAGCCCGTCGGCATAGAGGTCCGGTTTGTTTTCTTCGTCTACGCCGGCTATCGCTCCTTTCTCGCACAGCATGTCGATGTACTCCGGCAAGACGGCACGGAAGTAGGGGGCAATACCGTCGTAGCTGCTTTCTTCCTTTCGTGGATTTACAATCATGGGAAGTGCCATGAGAGAATCGAGTTGTGCACGAGTGGCCTTGTGACCGTGAATGACCAGATGACCGTGGTCGTATAGGTTCGTCAGCACCACGTTGCGCCGTTTGGTACTGTTCTTAGGATTGAGCTTCGGATTGTAGCTGGATGTCGCTTTCAGCAAACCTACCAATGTGGCAGCTTGTTCGTAAGTCAACTGGTCAGGAGTCGTGTTGAAGTAGGTGCGGCATGCTGTCTTGATGCCGAATGAATTGCTGCCGAAGTCCACGGTGTTGAAATACATGGTGAGTATTTCTTCTTTACTGAATATCATTTCCAACTTAACGGCTACAATCCATTCTTTGGCTTTCATGACCAGGATTTTCACCCCAGGAATTTTGCCGAGCAGTCCGGTAGAGTATTGTGTACGCACTCGGAACAGGTTTTTGGCCAGTTGTTGGGTGATGGTACTGGCACCGCGGGCACGTCCGCTTGCGATGTCTTTTACCGCTGCAAAAAGTCCTTGAAAATCTATGCCATGGTGGCGGTAAAAACGTTCGTCTTCAGTATCGATGAGGGTCTGGATGATAATGGGAGAGATATCCTCGTACTCGACCGGCGTACGGTTTTCGCTGAAAAAACGACCGATAAGTACGCTGTCGGCACTGTATATCTCGGAAGCTTCGCTGGTGACTGGATGTTCAATGTCTTTGAATCCGGGTGATTTCCCGAACAGATAGAGAAAGTTGAGGTCAACGGCAATAAGAAGTAAAATAACCGATAGGACGCAAGTGATAATCCATACTACGGTTTTCTTGTACCAAGGGCCTCGATAGAGGTTGGTGAATCCCCTTCCGGCCTTTTTCAACCAATGGCTTGTCTTTTGAAGAATGCGACTCATGTGATTTGACTTATGTAGGTTGAATGATGTTTAATAGGAGCAAATTTAGAAAAAGTTTATGGCATAATCTCTTTTTCTATGAGTTTTTTTATAGCTTCCGTTTCATCCGGATGAAACCAATGAATGCTTTCGTCGCGGCGAAACCATGTCATTTGCTTACGTGAATAAATACGGGTGTTTTGTTTGATTTTCTCCACAGCCGTTTCCAAAGTCCAGGAACCGTCTATGTATTTGAATATTTCCTTATATCCTACGGTATTGAGGGCGTTGGTATGCCTGTAGGCGATGACTTTTCGTGCCTCTTCCACCAGTCCGTCTGTTATCATTTGGTTCACGCGCTGGTTGATACGCTCGTATAGTTCTTCCCGTTCCCGTCTTAATCCGATTTTAAGGATGTCAAACGGACGTGCCTTGGGTTGGCTGGTGCGGAAGCTTGAATAAGGTTTTCCCGTCATGTAGCATATCTCCAATGCGTGAATGACGCGTTTGGGATTTTTGTGGTCTACGAGGTTGTAGTATTCTGGGTCGAGCAGTTTCAGTTCTTTGCAAAGCTGTTCCAGTCCCACTTCTTCGTATCTTTCCCACATAAGGCGGCGGGTTTCTTCATCTACGGTAGGAATGTCGTCGATACCCTTGCAAACCGCGTCGATGTACATCATGCTTCCGCCCGTCAGTAAGGCGTATGGATGTTGGGAGTAGAGATCGTCCAATAAACGAAGTACGTCTGTTTCGTATTGTGCTGCACTATAATAGTCCGTTAGTCCGAGTGTGCCGACGAAATAATGTCTGACACGCTGTTGTTGCGCCTCGGTCGGAGCGGCGGTTCCGATAGGCAGGTCACGGAATAGTTGCCGTGAATCCGCGTTGATAATAGGAGTATGAAGAAACTCAGCCAACGAAAGGCTGAGTTCTGTTTTTCCTACTCCCGTAGGCCCTATCAATACGATAAGTCGGGGCTTCATGAATCAATGATAAGGGTTTCCTTCGCTGATTTCGAATCCTTCGGGGTCGAATTCTTCCGTGTCGAAACTTTCGCTTCCGTAGAAATCTTCATTTAAATCTTCCGAGGGTTTGGTGGTCTCCTTATTCAGAAACTCTTCCAAGTCCATGGATTGTTGCGGAGCTTCGCCATGGCTTCGGCTGCATACCGGCTGTTCCTGCGTCTTTCCGAAACTGATTTCAGTCAGCTCAATGAAAAACATGCGGTTGTCCAACGGGTCGAAAACATAGACCATGCGTTGTTTCTCGTCTTCCAACAGCTCGTTGAGCCGTGTCTTTTTCATCAAATACAGGTCTTCGTCCGAGCGGCTTGTGCCCATGTCTTCCAACAGAATCTCCTGTTCTTGTTCCCACTCTTGGTTACAGATGAAAAAAGAAGTAGGCACATTGTCTGCATAGTGGCACGAAGACAATATGGCCTGATGCAGGTCGTAAAAGGTGGCCTCGGCATCTATTTTGATTTCTCTGATAAAATCTTCTACTTCATTAGAGATAATGGTAAAACGGTATACCATGGCTTTTTATGATATTTAGTGGACAAATCCTCTTTTGGAGTTTTCGATGAACTCGATGATATAGTTTATTTCCGGACTGGCAGGCACTTCTTCCCGTACTTTCTGTAAGGCTTCGTTCAAAGGTACGCCTCCCTGGTAAATAATACGGTAAGCATTATGTATGTTTTCTATCAGTTCGTTGCTGAAGCCTCTCCGTCGTAATCCGACAAGATTCAGACCGCAATAGGCAACCGGCTCGCGTGCACATATAGTATAAGGTGGAATGTCTTGGCTGAAACGTGTACCTCCGCCTACCATCGTATATCCGCCTACGCGACAGAATTGGTGCATCAGAACGTTGGCACTGATGATGGCGTGGTCGTCGATGATGATTTCACCGGCCAGTTTGGTACCGTTGCCGATGATACAATCGTTTCCTACAAAAGCATCATGGGCTACATGTACACTTTCCATCAGCAAATTACCACTGCCTACGCAGGTTTTGCCTTTTGCCGCCGTACCACGGTTGATTGTTACGTTCTCACGGATTTTGTTGTTATCGCCGACTTCGGCTGTAGTGTCTTCTCCCCGGAATTTCAAATCTTGAGGCACGGCACTGATAACAGCCCCCGGAAAAATGACATTGCCGTTGCCGATACGTGCTCCGTATAGTACGCTTACACTGTTCATCAACACGTTATTGTCGCCTATTTCCACGTTTTTGTCAATGAAACAAAACGGGCCGATTTCGCAGTTCTCACCGATTTTAGCTTCCGGATCTATGAAAGCCAAAGGACTTATTTTGCTCATAAATTCTATCTTACTTGTTTTTTACGATTTGTGCAGTAAATGTGGCTTCGGTCACGATGCTTTCTCCCACAAACACATAACCGCGCATGGACGAGATGCCATGACGTACCGGTGCTAACAGTTCTACTTTGAAAAGGAGGGTATCTCCCGGAACCACTTTTTGGCGGAATTTCACTTGGTCTATGCGTAAGAAGTAGGTGCTCCAACGTTCCGGTTCATCTACGGAATTCAACACTAAAAGACCGCCTGCTTGAGCCATGGCTTCGATTTGCAGCACACCGGGCATGACCGGTTCCTGTGGGAAATGTCCGGTAAAAAACGGTTCGTTACTTGTTACATTTTTAACGGCTACGATGGTCGTAGGCCCGAGTTCTATGACCTTATCCACAAGTTGCATGGGATAACGGTGGGGGAGAAGCTCGCGGATACGATTGACATCCATTACCGGCGGTTCGTTACAGTCGTAGCCTGGAGCCTGTATTTCGTGTGCCCGAATTTCTTTGCGGATCAGGCGGGCAAACTTATTATTGATAGTATGTCCGGGACGGGTAGCGATGATACGCCCTTTGATGGGCTTGCCGATCAGTGCCATGTCGCCGATAATGTCGAGCAGTTTGTGGCGTGCCGGTTCATTTTCCCATACCAGAGGTTTATGGTTCAAATATCCTTTTTCTGTGGCATCGTGATGGGGAACTCCGATACTGTCGGCCAATTTGTCCAACTTTTCTTGAGACATCTCATTCTCATAAATCACGATAGCGTTGTCCAAGTCTCCGCCTTTGATAAGACCGGCGGCCATCAGTTGTTCTACTTCACGAACAAAAACGAAAGTACGGCTCGGGGCGATTTCTGATTCGAAATTCTCCATGTTGTCCAAAGTGGCAAATTGGCTGGAAAGAACTTTGGAATTGAATGAAATCATCGCCGTGATGCTGAACTGCTCATCCGGTAGGATTGTAATGCAAGAACCGGTTTCCTCGTCTTTGACTTCCAACTTTTTACGGATGATATAATAGTCTTTGACTGCGTTCTGTTCGGCTATGCCTACACGTTTGATGTTCTCCACGTAAATTTCCGCGCTTCCGTCCAGAATAGGAACTTCAGGGCCGTTGACTTGCAAAAGGCAGTTGTCCACTCCCATGGCGTATAAAGCAGCTAAGGCATGTTCTACTGTACTGCAACGGGCTTCTCCTCGTCCCAAGACGGTGCCGCGTGTGGTTTCTACCACATTTTCGGCTACGGCGTCAATAATGGGACGCCCGTCCAGGTCGATTCGTTGTATTTTATATCCGTGGTTTTCGGGAGCAGGATTGAATGTAACGGTCAGATTCAGACCTGTATGCAATCCTTTGCCGCACAAAGAAAAACTTCCTTGCAATGTTTTCTGTTTCAGCATAGCTCTTTATTTCTTCTTATTCAGTATTTCTTTTAATTCTTCTATTTCTTTTTTCAAATGGTTCACATCCGCATACATCTCAGGTAGTTTTTTGTACACTACACTTGAACGTGCAAAATTTTTAGCTTCGATGGCAGGAGAACCTTGTACGGTAATGTGTCCCTTGCGTATGCTTCCGGCAATACCGGCTTGAGCACCGGACCTGACTTCATCGCCGATGACCGCATGTCCTGCAATACCCACTTGCCCGCCGAACATACACCATTTCCCGATTTTAGTAGAACCGGCTACACCTACCTGAGCGGACATCACCGTGTTTTCCCCGACTTCTACGTTATGGGCAATTTGGATCAGGTTATCCAACTTGACTCCTCGGCGTACGAACGTAGATCCCATCGTAGAACGATCCACACAAGTATTGGCACCGATTTCCACGTCGTCTTCTATGGTTACGATACCGATTTGCGGAATTTTGTCGTAGCCGTTCTCGGTCGGTGCAAAACCGAAGCCGTCCGCACCGATTACGCAGCCTGCATGCAAAATGACGCGATTGCCGATTTTACAATCGTGATATACCGAAACGTTGGAATACAGTACACAGTCTTCGCCAACCGAAGCATTATCGTACACGGTGGTATGGGGATATATTTGTGTACCTTTACCGATATGCACGTTTTCACCGATATAAGCAAAAGGGGCGATGTAACAGTCTTCGTCGATTTGAGCCGTAGGTGCGATATATGCCAATGAATCAATGCCTTTTTTCTTGGGCTTGCTCATCTCATACAAAGCCAATAATTTGGCTACGGCCTCGTAGGCATTGTCCACACGAATCAGCGTGGCTTGGGTTTCTTTTTCTAATTCAAGATTCCGGTCCACTAATACAATACTGGACTGTGTGTCATAGAGATAATGAGTGTATTTAGGATTGGACAGAAACGATATAGCTCCCGGTACACCTTCCTCTATTTTGGCAAAAGTATGTACCGATGCGTTTTCATTTCCCTCAACTGAACCCTGTATGAATTCTGCTATCTGCTTAGCGGTAAATTCCATGGTCTTTAGTTATTGTCATTACTAATTTTGCAAATTTCGCAAAAAAAATCGAATTACACTATATTTTGAGATAATAAAATAAACGGCAAGCCTGATTTAAGCTACCTTTCCCCGTAGTCAAGACGTGTAGGAAAGGGTGTGTAAATATGGATGGGGACTTATAAAAGTCAGCCGTCCGGATTTGGATTCCCAGACGGCTGTCAAATATAAAACACGGTTGCTCTGTGCTTATAGCTTTTTTAATAGCACTGCCATTTGTTGTTGCACTTCACGTGCCTTTTCACCGGCTACGACAGCGAAGCTTTCTGTGGAATCGGCATAAATGATGGCCCGGCTGCTGTTGACTATCAAGCCGCAAGTGCTGTTCATGCCGTATTGGCAGACTTCTTCCAATGAGCCTCCTTGTGCACCGATGCCCGGCACGAGCAGGAAGTGGTTGGGGACGATTTTGCGGATGTCTTCAAACATGCGTCCTTGGGTGGCACCCACTACATACATCATGTTCTGGTCGTTGCCCCATTCCTGACTTTTCCGCAGGACCTTTTCAAACAGGCGTTCGCCCTCTGTGTCAGTGGTCAACTGGAAGTCATGCGAGCCTTTGTTACTGGTCAGAGCCAGAAGAATGACCCATTTGTTTTCATAACCTAAAAATGGGGTTACGCTGTCTTCGCCCATATAGGGAGCTACCGTCAGGGCATCGAGTTGCATTTCCTCGAAGAAAGTACGGGCGTACATCGCCGAGGTATTACCGATATCTCCCCGTTTGGCATCCGCGATGATGAACTGGTCGGGGTAGTTCTTGTTCAGGTATTGGATCGTCTTTTCAAATGCGAGCCAGCCTTTTACGCCCATGCTTTCATAAAATGCCAGATTCGGCTTGTAAGCGATACAATAAGGTGCGGTAGCGTCGATGATAGCTTTGTTGAAGGCGAAAACGGGGTCTTCTTCCTTTAGCAGGTGCGAGGGGATTTTCTGAATGTCAGTGTCCAATCCCACACACAGGAAAGATTCTTTCCGTTTGATGTTCTCAAAAAGCTCTTGTTTGTTCATGTCGTATATGTTTTTTAGTTCGTTTTCTTTTGAATAAAATAATAACCGGAATAAGTAAAGTTCAGGTTCTTGTCTCCTGCATATCCGGATAGGGAGAAGTCGGTGAGGATAAAAAGATTGTCTTTTTGCCTGCCGATGAACTTTTGTGGAGGAATCGTATCCATGGCACTCCATTTCCGGATGTCGGACGGCTGGACGTATATCGTGTCTATCACTTGATGCCCGTTGGTAAGTTCTATGGGCATGACTTCTTCTTTCCAATATTTGCAAGGGATGGAGTCTTCGCTCTTATGATATGCGACCAGTTCCGAATATCCGGTGTTTAATTCCATTTTGACAGAAGATGGCGATAACGCCTCAAAATGGAGGTATGTCCCTTTTGCTATGACTTCCGTACCATTTTTCTTTTGACTGAAATGCACTTCGGAGTTTTCTTTAATACATTTCTCCGCTCCCCAATAATTGATGTCGGGAGCGACAAGACGATGGATTTCTTTGTCTTTGAAAGTATAATCCAGTATTTTGAGACGGCTGTTAGTAAGCCGGGCTGTTTCTCGCGGAAGCGATGCCAGCCAGTCCAGATATTGCTCTTCGTCCATGGGGAGTTCCCCTTTATATGATGTTTGGATTTGGAACGATAAGGCCTGGAACATGTAACGGTGGGTGAGTCGGACATAATTTACCGGAAGTACGGATGTGAGCAGAAAGATGCCGGCAAACGACACGGCAATCCATTGAACACGCCGTGCCCGTAGAACGAATAAGCCGATACAGACTATGTAAAACCAGATGTTCAGAGTCAGAAGGTACAAGCGGTTGAGCGTGATGCCGTAATCGTTGAATCGTCTGGCAATGCCGATAGTCATCAGTACTAACAGGGGCAGGATGGCGATGGGCAACCCACGCGCCACACGTTGCTCGAAACGTGAAAGTCCTTGGCGGAGAGAAGGGTACATACAGAATTCTACTCCGATGCAACCCGCAGTCAGTGCGATGACTAACCAGGATACCCATCCGTCCGGTAATTGCCATTGGACGAGAATCTTCAATGCGTAGACATAAAGTACCAATAAGTAACATCCCAATAACGGAAGGAACAGATAGCGGATCACTTTGCTGAGGAATGCAGAAGTATGACCGGTACGGTCGTGTTTGGCTTCTCCGGCTGGGATTTGCCCTAAAAACAGCAATGAGGGTAAGGTCAGGCAAAACACAATGAGCCATGTGGTATAGAAGTTACCATTTACTTCCAAGCCGAATAAACCGGAGAAGGATGCTGTCAGCAGGCAGAGACCGCCGCACATGATACCGCCTATTATCCATGAGGTAACGGCATGAGATACCAGTTGCAGGGTGAAATTCCATGAGGCAATATCGTCTTTTTCACGGAAAAAAGGAAGTGTGAAGATACTTAACCCCAAAGCCGTCAGGGCGGAACCGTGGGCAAGCCCTGTTTCCAAGAAAGGAAAGTCTTCCGGCAATAGGTACAAGTATCCGGCGTCCGCTAATAGGAGCAAATGGAGTAGCGCGTTGGCGATGTATACGATACGTTTACGTTTCACTTCCTCTCCCCATAAGCGAAGGGAGAGAGAGAGCAAACTTCCTACAGTCAGATAATAATTAATGGTGAAAGTCTGACGTTCCGTGAACAACTCGTCTTTCCCCCAGCATACTACTAATAAGAAAACAGCGAGCGATACTGTAAAGCCAACCGTGACCGGAAAACGTTTCAAGCATTGCTCGACGCTTTTTATGATAATCTGCCGGGTGAAAAACTTTTTCATGTTCTTTACCGTTTAGAGTTCGCTTTCTTTCATCCGTTCGGCATTTTCCGCCACGGTCAGTTGGTCGATGCAGTCTTGTATGTTGCCGTCCATGAACGAAGGCAGGTTCTGCATGTTATAGCCGATGCGGTGGTCGGTGATACGGCTTTGCGGATAGTTGTACGTACGGATTTTGGCCGAACGGTCACCGGTGGACACCATTGTCTTCCTGCGGTTGGCAATGTCGTCGATATATTTCTGGTGTTCTTTGTCGTAGATGAACGTGCGCAGCCGTGCCAAAGCTCTTTCCTTGTTCTTGGGTTGGTCACGCGTTTCAGTACATTCTATCAGGATTTCCTCGGTCTCTCCCGTATTGGGGTTTTTCCACAGATAACGTGCACGTACGCCGGATTCCACCTTGTTCACGTTCTGTCCGCCTGCGCCGCTAGAACGGAAAGTGTCCCATTTGATTTCGCCTTCGTTGATTTCCACGTCGAATTCTTGGGCTTCGGGCAGTACGGCCACCGTTGCGGCCGAAGTATGTACGCGGCCTTGTGTTTCCGTAGCCGGTACGCGTTGTACGCGATGTACGCCCGATTCGTATTTCAGCGTGCCGTATACCTTTTCTCCCGTTACGCTGAAGATGATTTCTTTAAAGCCGCCCGCAGCTCCTTCCGTAAAACTGGAGATAGCTATCTTCCAGCCTTTCATTTCGCAATATTTGGTGTACATGCGGAACAAGTCGCCTGCGAACAGTGCGGCTTCGTCTCCTCCCGTTCCTCCCCGTATTTCCATAATGACGTTTTTGTCGTCTTCCGGGTCGGCTGGGACGAGGAGCAACTTGATGCGTTCCTCCATTTCGGGGATATGTTTTTCAGTGGCCGCCATTTCTTCGCGCGCCATCTCCTTCATTTCCGGGTCGTCTTCGGTGGCCAGCATCTCCTTGGCGTCTTGCAACGTTTGCAGGCTGTCCATATATTCTTTGCGGGCTTTCATGATATCACCCAAGTCCTTATATTCTTTAGTCAGCTTTACGTAGCGTTTTTGGTCGCTGATTACATTCGGGTCGGTAATCAAAGTGCCCACCTCCTCGTAGCGGCTTACCAGCCCCTCCAATTTGTCTAATATAGAATTGTTTTCTGCCATAATATCAAGTTTCCGGCTGCAAAGATACGGAGAAAAAATGAAAGGACGTAAAAGGCCGCGACAATATAATAGGAGAACGAAGCCGAAAAGGATTTTATAACGAATTGATTTCTTCCGTGCTCAAGCCGGTGATGTCGGCAATATCGTCGATGGGGTATCCTTTGGTTTTCATGCGTCGTGCATTCTTAAGGCGTTCATTCATTTCCCCTTCGTTTTTACCTTGTTCGATACCTTTGGCTATTCCTTTGGCCATTCCTTGTTCTATTCCTTTAACCATTCCTTGCCGCATTCCCAGTTCCAATCCTTCTTGCTTGGCGAAGTCGAGCACGGCAAGGTGGTTGCGGTACACTTTGATGCTCTCGTCATATTTCATGCGATCCTCTTTGCTGAGCGAGGCGATGTCTACGATTTGTTCCAGTTTTTCAAACACCGATTTACGGGCTTTGAATGGGAGTCTTTGAAATGTTTCCATATTTTTCAGTACATAAATCCAACGTTCAAAATCAGTTTGGCATTCATCTTCTTCCTTGGTGAAGCAGGGAAGCTGCAGGAAAATGAAACGGAGCTTGTCGGAGAACACTTCGTTTGTGTCCCGGTCGGACAAGACGATGTCCGTGCGGAATTTGCCGGGTGAGTGGGACAGGTGGAAATTCATGAAGAAGATGCCATACACGGCTTTCAGGTTGAATTTCCATTCGGCACCCCGTTCCCCTTGCCGGGCGATGGCTTGCGAGAGGTAGTATAAAGCCCGTTCACGGAAAAAGGTCTGTTCACGGTTTTGCATTTCAACGATGAACTGTTCACCGTCTTCATTCGTACAATATATGTCATAGATGACACCCCGGTCGCCGGAAAAGTCCGGCAACAGCTCTTTGTCCAAGAATGTGATGTCCGTTATCCGCTTTTCTCCTACTAACAAGTCGTTCAGGAAGTCTATCAACAATTCTTTGTGGATGGCTTGCCCGAAGATGCGCTTAAAACCGACATCGGTAAAGGGATTGATGAATCTTGCCATATTTCTCGCTTTTGACAGTAATCAAGGCAAAGTTACAAAAAAGAATTGAAAACCAAGGGGATGTTGGTCTTTTTGTGAAGGCGTGAAGGGGAATGTTCCACTTTGTCAATTTGACAATTCAGGATGTGCATGGCTGCGTTTTTTGCCCGTGTCGTGGCGGTGGGGGAGAAATGCGGGATTCTCGCGAATTCCATGTCGGACAAAATGTAATGTGGAAGAGCTTTCCGGCTTTCTTCCTGTCGGACAAACGGCGTTTTCCGCGCATGGCTTTCTGGACGGAGTAAGCGTGGGGAGGGTGGAAGTGTACGGAATGACAGCCGGATTTTGTCCGTCGGGAGTGTTCAAATAGATATTCCGGTGCGGTTTTCCGGTGTTCGGATGGAGGATTTCAGGTCGTTTCCGGGACGTTTTACGGAGAAAGTCGGCACGACATGCGGAGAAAAAAAGTGTTTCTTCTTGAGATTGAAAAATTATTCTCTTGAAGGTGAAGCCCCGATAAGGGTACTTTGGCGTTAAAATCCCTATAAACCTTTAATTTGCATTAACGAAAACGGTTCCCGTTTGTGCTTTCTTTTAAAAACGGCCTTGCGAAAAACAAGAAAAAACTGACTTTATGGTAGTTTTTGGACATGGAATGATGCTTTTTGTCAACTCCTCGGGTCGGAGGATAAAAAACGAGAGGGGGCAAACGCCCGCAAACCGGACTGCCCCCTCTCTTCCGAAACATGGGTTTATCGTAACATCAGTTTTTGTGTCTTGCGTCCGGCTTGCAGGATGTAGACGCCCCGGAGGCCGGAAGTGGAAATTTGCGTGTCGCCCGAGGCTTCGCTCTGGTGGAGCAACGTGCCTTGCAGGTTGTAAAGGCGCAAGGTCGTGGCGGAGCGTATGCCTTCGATGCGGATGACGCCGCCAGTCGCGTAGATGCGTACCTCTTCTGCCTCCACCGGGACGATGTCGGTGTAGGGGGCTGCGGTGAGGGTTACGGTCTCGCGGATGCCGGAACCGTCTGTGGCTGCGGCTTCCACCATCACTTGGCCGCCCGTGGCATTGTCTTTCAGGCTTACGGTGCCGTCTTGTGCGACGGTGGCCAACGTTTCACCCTCCGCAATGCTCCATTGTACGTGTTTGAGCGTGGTGCTCATCGGCAGTACAACCGCTTGCAGGTGAAGTTGCGGTTGTTCTTGGTCTAATTTCAATTCTGCTTCTTGCGAAGTGATGACCACGTTCTGGGCCATGGTGACGTCGAAGGCGTCAGCAGAGCAAACCACGTTGGACCGATTGCGGGCATCATCCGCCGAAGCCCGTTTCTGTGGCACGTCGAAGCGTACGGCCAAGGCGTAGTATGTGGCTTCGTCCGAAGTCCGTGCGTGGGTGTAGCTCAGGGTATGGCCGGACACGGCGGCCAGTTCGGTGAGTCGGTCGGGCGACGGGCCGCTCAATATCACGTATTGCATCACGTCGCGTCCTTCGTATGGGGTCCAGCTCAGGTTGATGTCGTGCCCCATGGCGCGGTTCACCATCAGGTGGGCGTTGGCATGTACCGCGCTGCTCCGGCTCTCGCCGCCGTAGTTCGTGGCCATCGTGATGAAGTAACGCTGCGAGAGCAAGGCCGGAGTAGAGGTCTCGTCCACATAGCTTCCGTCCGTCAGCGGGACTTCGCCCAACAGTTCGTAACGGTCGCTCACGGCCGTCTCGCGGTAGATGCGTACCGTCCCCGGTTGCAGGGGCGCAGGAAGTTCCGTGGGGATGCTCCAACTGATACGGTTGCATCCGGTAGCCTCGTCGGTGCCTATTTGTCCGATGGCGGGCACAAAGCCGCAGCCTGTCACTTCCACCCGGGTGCTTTGGTATATTTCACCGAACACGTCATCGGTGGCTTTCACGTTCAGGTCGTAGGAACCGTCCCTTTCCGGGAAGATGAACGTGGCTTCGGCCTGTCCTTCTTCGTGGATGAATGCTACGCCTTCGTCGCGCAGGATTTCAAAGGCGACCTCGGACGAGAGCAAGTGTTCCGGCAGGGTGGCCTGTACGGGAGTGCCGGCCAGGACTTGCTGTGGCAGGTCGATGGCCATGCCCGGCAGGTCGAGGATTTCGATTTGCGTACGGCTCACGATGTCGTCCACGGTCAAGGCGACGGTCTTCAGTCCGGATGTGCTCCATTTGATGGTGTTCCCGTCTATCACGCCTCCGTCGGTGTCGATTTGCGGACTACCCAAGATGGTGGTCTCGAACGGGATGGGCCAGCTCACGCGTCCTTTGCCCGGCAGGCTCAGGAGCGATACGGCCTGCGCCGTGTACTCGTAGACGGGCGAGAAGTCCGAGTGGGCGTTCCACGCGTCCACCGCCTGCACTTGTATTTCATACGTCTGTTCGGCTTCCAGGGCCGTGGTGGGGATGGTGAAGCGCGTGGCCGTGCGGTAATGCACATAGCCCGGTTCGCCCGTCTGTGCCTTGTTGTCGGTCAGGTTCAGGGGTGAGATGACATAAGCCCCTTCGCCCGATGCGCCTTTCTTCTTCACGCTCAGGTTGTAGCGCAGGCTGTGCGAGGGTGTTTCCTTGTCCGTAGCCCCGTCCCAATATATCGTCAGTCCGTCCGTCGTTTGGCTGGCGTAGACGTTTTGCGGCACGGTGGGCGCGGTGTTCTTGAACGAGGAACGGATGCGGAGGTTGGCATCGTAGTCGGGCGTGCCGTCGCCGTCCACGTCGAGATAAGGGCCGGCAGGCGATGCCGAACTGATATTACCGGGGATGAGTTCGAGTGAAGAACTGAAGCTTTCGATATTCTCCACGTAGGTCAGCTTCCCGTTTTTGTCTTGGAAAATGAGGCTGTCAGCATTGGTGCCCGATGCATATTCGGGTAGGCCGTCGTGGTTCAGGTCTACGGACGGTTTCCCCGGCAGGGCGATGCGTTCTACAAAACTGAATTCTGCATCACATAGATTGGCATAATATCGTTTTTCTTTGTAGTCCTCATAAATCAGGTCGGGACGCCCGTCCCCGTTCACGTCGGCGATGCCGACAAGTGTTAACGAACTGTTTTGTGCGGGCAGCTCGCGTGCCTCGAACTTCCATCCGCCTTGGTTCAGGTAGAGCCGTTGGCGATAGATGGGTGTGCCCCGGTCCCAGCGGTATGCAGCCACGATGTCCAGATAACCGTCGCGGTTGAAGTCGGCCACGGCGACAGGCTCGATATATTCCTCTCCTTCGAACAACCGTTTCTCTTCCCACGTGCCGTTTGCGGTGTTCTTGTACATCAGGGTTCCGCCTGCAAAATCCACCCGTCCGTCGTTGTCCATGTCGCCGATGGGCGTAAGGTAATCGTGTTCTCCTATCGGGTTGCTGGGCGTGTTGAGGCAAATCTCCCCTTCGTATGCGTGGAAATCCATGTTGCCGTCGTTCAGCAGGAATCTTTTTTGTTGGTTGTTCACTTTCAGGTAGTTGCCGTAGATGTCGGGCAGTCCGTCCCGGTTGAAGTCGACCACGTAGCCGCCGTGGCTGATGTTCAAGTCGGTGTTGAACGATTTCATCAGTTCCTTGAATGTGCCTTGCGTGTTGGTGTAGAACCTTTGGGTGAATCCTTCCGCCCATCCGTTTTGGTTGAGGTCGAACACGCTGCCGCTGTAGCCGTCTTCGCCGGTTTCCGTATGGAACGGGAGCACCCGTACGCCCTGCGTGAACGTGTGCCCGTCGAGCGAGAGGGTGACGTTTTTCTGTCCGTAGCTTTCGAACACGATGTCGGCCGACCCGTCTGTGTTTTGGCTGACGATGCGTCCGTCGGGCTGCAGGTTGTATTGGTAGTTTGCGCCTTCACGGGCGTAAATCGGTGCGATATGCAAGGTGTCCGCCGTGCTCAGTTCGTTGACCGAAGCCGTGAAGGCCGGGCTGACCAGATGGTTCTCGAACGAGGTCTCTTCGCTCCACGCGCTACCGATGCCGTTCGGGGTGATAGCCTGCACGGCGATGTGGTAAGTCCCTTCCGGCCATGTCCCGGCATTGAGCATCATGTAGGTGGCAGTGCCGGCGTTGCCGTCCGAAAAAGAGCGGCGGCTGCCGTCGGCATTGGATTGCGCTTGCAGGATGTCGCCGCGTCCCGGAGCTGTGCCCACCCGCACTTCATACGTAAGGCCCGGTTCTTGCGAAGGGGCTTTCCATTCCACCCGAAGTAATCCTGTGGCTGCATCCACAGCGTAAGTCGGGGCTTCCGGAACGGCCACTTTGGTGGCTTTGGCGTTTTCCGGCGTGTAGAGATAATTCTGTGCTATCCCGTCGGGTGTGACGAGGAAATCGGGTTTCCCGTCTCCGTTCAAGTCGGCGATGAACGGATTCTCCGGATTGGCCAGGTCGTAGCCCTCGGGGAGCAGCATGGTCTCGCTCAGGTTGAAAGCCGCATCCCACCGGAACAGGCAGAAGTCATACTGTGCGCTTGTGACTTTCTTTACTGCCGTCAGCCCCGGTTTTCCGTCAAGATATACCACTTCGTGAAAGGTGTATTCGCCTTCCATTCCTTGTTCCGACTTTTTGAATGTGCCGTCGCCTTGGTTACGCAGGAAGATGATGAAGGCGTAGGTGGTCTGTTTGGTCTTGTCGATGGTGAGCAGAAGGTCTTGGTGACCGTCGCCGTCCAAGTCGCAAACCTGCACATCCGTGAGGTTGGAGTTGTTGGTGAGGCGTTCCGTCTCATACCCTGTGGGTGTACTGCGCATCAGGTTCACGTCGCCCGTGCTTGCATCGAAGAGCACGTAATCCGTCAGGCCGTCTCCGTTCACTTCGCAGGCCGTGACCGACGTGCCCATGGAAGCTGTGTAGTAACGTCCGTCCGGCAGTGAGATGAATCCCGTGCCGTTGGGTGAGAAGAGGTCGGGGTAGCCGTCGGAGTTCAAATCCAAAGCTTGCATGCGGTCGCTTTCTTGGGCGTATGACGTGCCGCGCTCGGGAATCCACGCGCCGCTGAATATGGTGTTGTCCACGCGGAACATGCCGCTTCCTCCGCTACTGTAGTCCATGCCTTCCAATTCGGCGGCATCCGTGACGAGGGGGAGAGGTTTTTCTTGGAGTCCGTCCGCCGTCTGCAACAGGATATACGGGGCGTAAAGGGTAGGCCAACTTTGTATCAGTTTAAAGAATACCAAGTCCATGCGTCCGTCCCGGTTGAGGTCTGCTTGGGTGGGTTGGTCGCCTAAGAATGGGCTGCTTGTGGCTTTGTAGCTTCCGTCTGGTTGGCTCAGGTACATCTTCGTGTCGTTGCCGTTGGAAGCGATGAAGTCCGGTTTGCCGTCTCCGTTCAGTTCGAGGATATTCTTGATGGTGAGCACATCATTTGCCACGCGCTCTACCACCGTGCCGTCCAAGGCAAACCATGCAGTGAAGCGTTCCTTGTTGTTTTCTGTGCCGAGATATTCCATTTTTCCGTCCCCGTTCACATCATAATACATGCTCTTCAGGGTAGGCGGGGTTCTATCCAGAGGCGTAAGTTCTTGTCCCGCGATGGGGCGTATGCCTGCAAATGCCAGGCATGTGGCAAGGGTGAATAAAGTAGTCGTTCTCATAATGGTTGGTTTTTATGTTTTATCGAACTATTCCTTTCAGGTGTGCGTTTCTCTTCTGTTTCCGCAGTGCTTCAAAATTAAGGGATAAAAACATGCCGTTCAATGCGTAAACGGTATTTCGTACGGAATGAATCTTATTTTTTACGCATTGAACAAAAAAATCCGGGCAAGCGGGCGGCTTGTCCGGATTAGGCAGGAGGGAAAAGGAAATGAAGCTCCCCTTCCTTAGTAGTTGAATTCGCCGAATTCACTCTTGATGGTCAGTGAACGCGGCCCTTCTTCGATGTGTCCGACGATTTGCGCGTCGATGTTGAAACTCTTGGCGATGGCGATGACTTGTTCGGCGTGTTCGGGAGCAAGGTAGACTTCGAGGCGATGCCCCATATTGAACACCTTGTACATTTCACTCCAGTCCGTACCGCTTTCTTTGGCAATCGCCTTGAACAAAGGAGGCACGGGGAACATGTTGTCTTTGACCACCCTGCAATTCTCACCAACGAAGTGGAGCACCTTAGTCTGCGCACCGCCTGTGCAGTGTACCATGCCGTGGATGTCCGCACGCATCTCGTCCAGCATCTTCTTCACCACCGGGGCGTATGTACGGGTGGGGGACAAGACGAGCTTGCCGGCATTGACCGGGGCACCCTCCACCGGGTCGGTCAGCCGGTAACTGCCGCTGTAGACCAACTCTTCCGGAACGGACTTGTCGTAGGTTTCGGGATATTTTTCGGCCAGATACTTGGCAAACACGTCGTGGCGTGCACTGGTCAGCCCATTGCTGCCCATACCGCCGTTGTATTCCTTCTCGTAGGTGGCCTGTCCGCAACTGCTCAGTCCCACGATGACATCTCCCGGACGGATATTGGCGTTGTCGATGACATCGCTACGTTTCATGCGGCATGTCACGGTGGAGTCCACGATGATGGTGCGCACCAAGTCGCCCACGTCGGCTGTCTCGCCGCCCGTGGCATAGATGCCGATGCCCATCTTGCGCATCTCGGACAGCAGTTCGTCCGTACCGTTGATGATGGCACTGATGACTTCGCCCGGGATGAGCATTTTGTTGCGTCCGATGGTGGACGACACCAAAATGTTGTCCACGGCGCCCACACAAAGCAAATCGTCCGTGTTCATGATGAGCGCGTCTTGCGCAATGCCTTTCCATACGGACAAGTCGCCCGTTTCTTTCCAGTACGCGTAGGCCAACGAAGATTTCGTGCCGGCTCCGTCGGCGTGCATGATGTTGCAGTATTCCGGGTCGCCGCCCAGAATGTCGGGGATAATCTTGCAAAATGCCTGCGGGAAGATACCCTTATCGATGTTCTTGATGGCGTTGTGTACGTCCTCTTTGGCTGCCGACACGCCGCGCATCATGTAACGTTGGTTACTCATATCACTATATGTTTTTGAATGATTGTCTGTCATTAAAACTCTACTTTCGGGGCTTCCGATGCACCGGAGGACGCCTCGAACTTTTCCTTTTTGCTGAATCCGAACATCCCGGCGAACAAGTTGTTGGGAAACTTACGTATCAGGACGTTGTAGTCTTGTACGGCCTCGTTGTAACGTTTACGGGCTTCGGTGATGCGGTTTTCCGTTCCTTCCAACTGGGCTTGCAGTTCCGAGAAATTTTCGTTGGCACGGAGTTGCGGATAGTTTTCCGTCACGGCCAACAGCTTTCCGAGAGCGGAACTCACGGCACCTTGGGCTTTCTGATATTCGGCCAACTTTTCTGCGGTCAGGTTCGCCGGGTCCACGGTGATTTGCGTGGCTTTGCTACGGGCGGCTACCACGGCTTCCAACGTACTGCTTTCGTGCGTGGCATAGCCTTTTACGGTACTCACCAGGTTCGGAATCAGGTCGGCCCGGCGTTGGTATTGCGTTTCCACGTTACTCCAGGCTGTAGACACAGCTTCGTCTTTCTCTACCATCTTGTTGTATGAACAACTGTTCAAAAGAACCATGCACACCATGGCTATGGCGGCGGTCATCCATTTCTTTGTTTTCATTGTCTTCCTTATATATAAATAGGTGTTTGATTCGAAATCTGTGTGTCGGTCAGAACTTGCCACCGGCTCCTCCGCCTCCGAAACTGCCTCCCCCGAAGCTTCCGCCGCTGAAACCGCCTCCGAAACCTCCGCCTCCGAACCCGCGATGGAACGGTCCTGCCACGGGAGGGAAACCGCCAAAGCCGGTGCCGTTGTCGAACGGTTCGTCATGGGAACGGGATACGGTTTGCCCGCATTTCGGGCAGCGGTAATAGACTGTGTGATGTTCTATGCCTTGGAACCGGTCAACCCGGACTTGGGAATTCGTGCGGTGCATGGGGCTATGTCCGCATCGGGGACATGTGTTCCGTTTGCGGTTGGAATAAATGGAAATCAGGAACCCGCCCGTGACAATGGCCAAGGCGAGCCACATCAAGCCATATCCCTTTGTGCCGGTCGGTTGTCCCGACCCGTCGTGGAGCAGACTGTCGTCGCCATGGATTACACTACAGACGGCAGACACTGTTTGCAACATGGCGGTATCCCAGTCTCCTGTTTTCAGGTAAGGCACCATTCGCCGGTTTTCTATCCGGCGGCAGATGGCATCGGGCAGCGTGCCCTCCAACCCTTCTCCGGTCAATATCTGGTAACAGCGGTCTTGTGTGGAAAGCAAGATGATGAGACCCGTGTTTTGCCGGTTGCCCACCCCGAGTTTGTTACCCAGTGTGATGGCGAAATCGTAGCATTCTCCTCCTTCGATACGTTCCACTACGGCTACCACGGACTGTACGCCCTTCTCCGTTTCCAACCGATATAGCAGGCTGTCCATTTGCTGTACGGTCTGTGCGGAAAGGATTCCATCGGGATTGACCACATGCTTGGTCTTGTCCTGCAAATAAACCATAGGCAGGTTGTCCACCGTATACGTACCGGCATACAGGAGTCGTGCGCTCCGGCATACAAAGAATAAGAGGAACAGACAAAAAGCTTTCTTCATGACACACTTTGTTTACTGGCTTGGCAAGTTATTCATATCTTTTGGAATATTATATCGTTCGACGAAACTTTTGACGATTTCTGTATATTCTTTAGCATATTTTAGATAAGAATCGGCATGTGTTGCGCCTTCTACGTGCCATATCTCTTTGATGCCCGTTTTGGCGGCATACAGGCTGTCGCCCATCCAAGTCGGTACGAACGTGTCTTCCGTACCGTGAATGAACAACATGGGAAGCCGGCATTTTTTTACTTGTTCCAGTGGCGAGGCTTCCCGGAAATCCCAACCGTAACGCAGGCGTGTAGCCCAACTGGCCAGATGGAGCAAGGGAAAAGCGGGCAGGCCGAACTGGTTTTTCAATTCTCCTGCGTATTCATCCCACACGCTGGTATAACCGCAGTCTTCCACAAAGCAGTTCACGAAAGGCGGTTGGGGTTGGCCGCTCACGCATACGGTCGTAGCCGCTCCCATGGAGATGCCGTGTACCACCATGCGAGTCTGGGAACCTTCCGGAGCAAACAGTTCGTTGGCCACTTCCATCCAGCGTAACACGTCGAGACGGTCTTTCCATCCCATTTGGATGTGGTCGCCTTCGCTTTGTCCGGCAAAGCGGAGGTCGGGAAGCAATACGTTGTAATGCAGGTCGTGATTGTATAAGTAAGCGATGTGCAGCATACGCACGGCATTGTCGGTATAACCGTGCACGGCTACGGCTGTATGAGCCGTCAGGGTGTCTGCATAAAGGTAAAGGGCGTGCAGCCTTGCCCCGTCTTCGGCAAGGATAAACGTATCCCGCAAGGCGTTTTCCCGTTGCAGGCTGTCTACCCAGTGCGAAAGGAAAGGGTAGTGCTCATACATGAAAGCGTATGACGTTTCGAGATTCTTTCCCCGTTCGTTGCCACCGGCCTCCAACGCATACCATTGCAGGTATAACGTGCTCCCCGTCAGTGTGAGTACTAATAAGGTGAGCACGATCCAGAGAATCCGTTTGAACTTGTTCTTTTCCTTGTGCATATCGTCAGTCTTCGCTATGCCAGAATTCCCATCCGGCGTATGCTTGGAGAATCAGCATCTCCAAACCGTTTTTGGTGATAGCCCCTTGTTCCCGTCCTTTTCTGAGAAAGAGGGTTTCTTCCGGATTGTAAACCAAATCGTACAACAGGTGGTTGCGTCCGATGGCCGTATAAGGGAGTGCCGGACACTCTTCCGTATGAGGATACATCCCCACCGGGGTACAGTTTACAATCACTTTATATTCGTCCATGATTTCCGGTGTGAGTTGTGGGTATGTCAGCGAATCTTCTTTCGGGTTACGGCTGACAAAGCGGGTTTCGATGCCCAAGCGGTGAAGTCCGTAGCGGACAGCTTTAGAAGCCCCTCCAGTACCTAATATTAAGGCTTTCCGGTGTATCGGTTCCAATAACGGTTCTATCGAGCGGGTGAATCCGATGACATCCGAGTTGAAACCCTTCAGATACGGTTTTCCTTTCCGCATCCCGATTCGTACAACGTTGACAGCGCCGATATGGCGGGCTTCCTCGCTCAACTCGTCCATGTATGGAATGATTTTTTCTTTGTAGGGGATGGTCACGTTGAGTCCGCACAGATTTGCGTTTTCCGTGATGATTTCCGGAAAGCGTTCGATAGAGGGAATCTCAAAATTGACATATTCGGCGTCAATCCCTTCGTTCTTGAATTTTTCATTGAAAAAGTCACGCGAGAACGAATGTCCTAAAGGATAGCCGACTAAACCGTATTTATCCATGATGTGAATGCTTATTTGGTGGCAAGATACATCGTGCTGATGCCGAAAGTAAAACGTTTGAAACGCACGTCGCCGAAACCGGCTTTCCGGAGTATGACCTGCATGACCTCTCCCTGCGGGAAAGCGGCCATCGTGGCCGGCAGGTAAGAGTAGGCACTATGATCCTTGGAAATCAGCCGACCAATCAGCGGCATGACGATTTTAGCGTAAACAGAGAAAAGTTGTTTCATGGGGAAACGGTGGGGAGAACTCAGTTCAATGATTAACAGATGTCCGCCCGGTTTCAGCACCCTGCACATTTCCCGTAGTCCTTGGTCCAGATGTTCGAAATTGCGTACGCCATAGGCTACGGTCACGGCATCGAACGTGTCGTCGGCAAAAGACAACGCTTCACTGTCCTCATGCTGGAAGCGGATGATTCCGTCCAAATGCAACGCTTTCACTTTTTGCCGTCCTATCTGCATCATGCCTTCGGAAATGTCTACTCCCGTAATGGATTGCGGAGCAAGCCTCCGGGCAGACAAAATGGCAAAATCGCCTGTCCCCGTAGCGACATCTAAGATTCGGCGGGGGTGAAAGGGCGACAAAGAGTCGACGGCCGTGCGCCGCCAACTCTTGTCGATACCCCATGAAAGGAAATGGTTCAACCGGTCGTAGGAATGAGCGATGCGGTCGAACATGCGTTCCACTTGTTCACGCTTATGGCCTTCGTCCTTGTAGGGCTTTATCTTTTCTTGTTCGTACACGCCCCGGTTCTTATTTCTGGTTCAAGTATTCGGTGACGTTCTTTTCGATGCGTGCGGCCAAATCGTCATGGTTGTCGGCCTTGTTGAACTTCTGTCCCACGATATGCTCGTACAGCTCGATATAGCGGTCGGACACGCTGTTCACGTATTCGTCCGTCATTTCCGGCACTTGCTGGCCTTCCTTGCCCATGAAGTTGTGGTCGATGAGCCATTGGCGTACGAATTCCTTGGAAAGTTGCTTCTGGGGTTCGCCTTTTTCAAACTTTTCCTGGTACCCGTCTGCGTAGAAGTAACGGCTGGAGTCGGGCGTATGGATTTCGTCGATGAGATAGACTTTACCGTCTTTCTTGCCGAACTCATACTTGGTATCCACCAATATCAGTCCCTTTTTCGCAGCCATTTCCGTGCCGCGGGCGAAGAGGGCGTAAGTATATTTTTCCATCAGTTCGTAGTCTTCCTTGCTCACGAGTCCTTGGGCGATGATTTCTTCCTTAGATATGTTTTCATCGTGTCCGGCATCGGCTTTCGTGGTAGGAGTGATGATCGGGGTGGGGAACTTCTGGTTTTCTTTCATGCCTTCGGGCAACTTCACGCCGCAGAGTTCGCGGCAACCGTTTTGATACTCACGCCATGCGGAGCCGGTCAAATACCCTCGGATAATCATTTCCACGCGGAAGCCTTCGCATTTCAGTCCCACGGTCACCATCGGGTCCGGAGTGGCCAGCTTCCAGTTGGGTACGATGTCGCTCGTGGCATCGAGGAAAGTGGCTGCAATCTGGTTCAGCACTTGCCCTTTGAAGGGGATTCCTTTGGGCAGGATCACGTCGAATGCCGAAATACGGTCGGTGGCCACCATGACCATCAGTTCGTCGTTGATGTTATACACGTCGCGTACTTTTCCGTGATATACGCTTTTTTGTCCCGGGAAGTTAAAATCAGTGTGAGTTAAAGCTTTCATATCTGTTTTCTTTTTGAAGTTGAAATTCTGTTTGTGGTCAGTTGTCGCCTAAGCTTGTCAAGTCTGTGATGACGAATGATTCCTCGGATACCGGTTTGGCTGTATTGCGCTTACGTGCGGCGGCAGCTTTCTTGTCATGCTTTTCGTAAGCTTCCACGATACGGGTTACCAGTTTGTGGCGCACGATGTCTTTTTTGTTCATCTCTATAAAAGCGATACCCTCCACACCTTTCAGTATGGAAGTGGCTTCGACCAGTCCTGAACGTTGGGATGACGGAAGGTCTATTTGCGTCATGTCTCCGGTAACAATCATTTTGGTGTTCATTCCCATACGTGTCAGGAACATTTTGATTTGTGCCGTGGTCGTGTTCTGTGCTTCGTCCAATATGACCACCGCGTCATTGAGGGTGCGGCCGCGCATGAAAGCCAAGGGAGCGATCTGGATGACGTTTTGTTCCATCATTTCCTGTAACTTCATGGTAGGAATCATGTCCTGCAAGGCATCATAAAGCGGTTGCAGGTAAGGGTCTATCTTGTCCTTCATGTCACCCGGCAGGAAACCCAGTTTTTCACCGGCTTCCACGGCGGGACGGCTTAAGATGATTTTGCGTATTTCCTTGTTCTTTAAAGCCCTTACCGCTAATGCGATACTGGTGTAGGTCTTGCCCGAACCGGCAGGTCCGATGGCAAAAATCATATCGTTGTTTTCGTATGCTTTGACCAATTTTTGCTGGTTCTCGCTACGGGCGGTGATAGGTTTGCCGTTGACGCTGTATACAATGACACCTTCTGCACTTTCTTTCGGGGTCTTTTTGCCTTTGATGATGGCCAATATGTCTTCCTCTTTCAGGCTGTTGTATTTGACACAGTGCTGTTCGATGGCCATGATGTTTTCTTCAAAAGCACACATCTCCTCTTCGTCGCCCATTACTTTGATGATATTGCCGCGAGCCACGATGCGCAATTTGGGATAGAGCGCCTTGATCATTTGTATGTTGGTGTTGTTTACCCCGTAGAAAACAACAGGATCCACGTCTTCCAGTACGATATGCTTTTCTATCATTCGCTTAATTTTGCCGCAAATTTAAGCATTAAGTTTTGAATTCGCCACGTTTTCCGTATCTTTGTGCTGCAAAATAAAGAAAACGTTGAGAAAACTCAAGAGAGAAATATTTTTGGGAATGGCGGGCTTGACCGTCTGTGTGTTGGGCGTAGTGCGCTGTGCCAATCCGGCAGTGGTGGGTGAAACAGTTGGTGTTTCGTCTGTTCCGCTTGATTCTTCAGTGCTGACTGTCGTTTCTGCTTCGAAAACGGAGTCTATGGAGGTCGTCAGGAAAACGGGGTTGCATACTCCTTATTCCATGCCGGTTTTCAAGGAGGCGGACGGTCGGCCGTTGAAGAGTAAAATCTATAGTGTACCCGGGTTCGGACGTACGTTTCCTGACTTGCAGGATGTACATATTGTAGCGGCTCGAAAATGGGGCGTTTCTCCGGTGGAGGATCGGGAAGAAGCGGAACTGAGAAAGGATGAACTGGTTTATGTAGGCAGCAATCCTTATTATACGATGGACAAGCAGATGTCTTATTCCATTCCTTATTTGGTGCCTCGGGCCAGTGACCTTCTGCAAAAAATCAGCCGGAACTTTTTGGACTCTTTAGCTATCAAAGATATTCCGTTGCATACGTTAATTGTAACTTCCGTTCTGCGTACGGAGAACGATGTGCGGAGATTGAGACGTTTTAATTGCAACGCTTCCGAAGAGAGTTGTCATCGTTTCGGGACAACGTTTGATATTTGTTATAATCGCTATAATACGGTTAGCCATCCCGAGGGGCCGGAACGTCGTTCCGTAAGAAACGATTCGCTGAAATGGGTTTTGTCGGAAGTGTTGCGTGATTTGCGGGAGCAAGAGTTTTGTTATGTGAAATATGAAGTGAAACAGGGCTGTTTTCACATTACGGTGAGATAATGTATTAAACCTTTCTGATTTGAAAGTGTCTTTATAAATAGGAGGAGTAATCAACTATTATATAAAGGTACAATGAAAAAGATTATTTTATGGGGATTTTATGCGATCTGTCTGGTTTGTTCGGGGACAGCAATGGCGCAGGACGGGAAAGACCGTAAGGGTGACATGCGACGGGAACAGATGATGGAAAAACGTGCAGAAAGATTAGCTGATGAATTGGAGCTGAAAGGAGATGCACGTTCGGAGTTTCTGGTTACTTATAAAAATTATCAGCAGGATTTGATGTCACATCGTAAGACGCCTCCATTTCCGGCAGACTTGGAAGGGAAAAAAGAATCCGAGTTGACGGAGGAGGAAGCAGCAGAGCGCATAAAAGCGGAGTTTGACCGCAAGGCACAGCAAATTGTAGATGCGTACAACACGCTTGAAGTGGATAAAAAGTACTATGAAGTCTTTTCTAAAACGATGTCTGCCAAACAGTTGATGAAAATCTTTGTTCCGGTGAGAAAAATGAATGCTCGTAACGGGGGCAGGCAGAGTGTGGGGAAGGGCGGAGGCCGTTTGTTTGGGGAGCCAAACGGTTTTCCGCAAAATGGATTTGAAAGAGAGGCCGACTGGTAATTCCAGTCAGGTATAGTTGGTTTTTAAGGTAAAAAGGAGGGAGATTTGCTGATGTGAATCTCCCTTTTTCTTGTTTTTTGCTCGTGATACGTCATTTGTGTTACACTTTGTGTTTTTCCTTGTTTTTTTATTCCCTTTTTCACTCTTTTTAGCGGAAGGATTTATCCGTTACGGAATATATTGCATATATTTGTTCATACTTATTTATTAACTTATTAAAAACATAAGCGTATGACTAGTTTTACTTCATTAAAAAGTTGGATGCTACTGGCGGTATTATTGGTTACCGGAAGTGTAGTAGCACAAACAAACTTGCTTTCCAATGCAAGTTTTGAGGAATGGAATGATGGCAAGCCTGTTCATTGGGTTTCTACAACTACGGCGGGGAATGCGACATTGGCTCAGTCTGATGATGCCCTGACGGGAAGTTCTTCTGTCTTAGTGGAAGGAGTGGCTAAAAAGAACAAGCGTTTGGCTTATAAAGAAATTACTTTGAAGCCTGGTACGTATACGTTTACGATTAACGCCAAAGCTGCAACGGCTGAAAATGCCAGTTGCCGTCCGGGCTATGCTCCTATTAAGGAGGATGGTTCCATGGGGAATTATGCGTATGGGGATTACGTGAACGACATTACGAATTCTGAATGGGTGAAAGCTTCTTATGAGTTCACATTGACGGAAGAAACCCATTTGAACATGGTTGTAATGAATCCTGGGGATCCCGGTAAGGATTTGCTTTTGGATGATGCCTCTTTAACCACGACAGATGGCGGTATCGTAGAAGGCGGTGAATCGCCGGATCCGACACCTGATCCTGACCCGACTCCAGATCCAGACCCGTCAGGGGAGAGCAGCAAGGAGAATCCTTATACGGTAGCTGTGGCTATAGCTCAGTATGATGCGAATGTGCCCCAGCCTGAAACATGGGTAAAGGGCTATATCGTAGGGTATGTGGATGGAAAGTCAATTAGTGAGGAGTCTGCCATCTTTGGTGCAGAAGGTGAAAATGTTTCTAACACGAACCTGTTGATAGCAGACGCTGTTACGGAAAAGGATTATACGAAATGTCTCGTCATCCAGTTGCCTGCCGGTGATGTGCGTGAAGCTTTGAACTTGAAAGAAAATCCAAGTAATTTGGGTAAACCGGTTATTTTAATGGGAAGCTTGGAGAAGTATTTTGGTACTTATGGCTTGAAATCCGTGAAAGATTATGTGTTGGATGGTGAAAGTCCGGAACCTGTGCCTATGGTAAGCTTCGCCAAGGCCACAACGATAACGAGCGGCAAACGTTATGCGTTGGTCGTATCAGATGGTGAGAAGTATCATGTGGCTCAGAATATAGCCGAATCGAGTAGTCACGGTTATTTATATGTCGGGGATATCACAGTATCTAATGATGAAATAAGTACGGAAGAGTCTAACTCGTTTACGATTACGGCGGTAGATGGAGGCTATATCATTCAGGATTCGTACGGGCGTTATTTGTACATGAAAGGTACATTCAACAGCTTTAATGTAAGTAGCGAACAGCCTGAGAGCGGTTACATTTGGAATATTGATATCGCGGCAGATGGTTTGGCCACGATTACGAATGTGGAAATGAACAAGTGGGTTCAATATTCTACTCAATACACGAGTTTCGGTGTATATCCTGATGAACAAGGACTTTTGCCGTCGCTATATATGGAAAAAGGCAGCTCTTCTGTTACAGGTGTGGGTGCAGATGCTTCCAACGCTCCGGTTGAAGTATATACTTTGGGAGGTGTAAAGGTAGGAAGCAGTCTGAATGGTTTGCAAAAAGGTATCTATATAATCAAGCAAGGTGGCACAGTGAAAAAAGTGATGAAATAAGTCTTGATTGTATTGAATAAAAAGACGGGGGGATATGCTGGAATATGGCATATCCCCGTTCTTTTCATTCTTATTTTCATGTTTTTTTTGTAAACAATAGCAGCTATATGAGGATTCAGGCATTCTTTCCGGAATGCCGTCATGTCCCCTCACGCTTCCCTCCCCAGGAGTTTCAAAAAATCCCTTTCATCTTTCAGTATTTACTGTAAGGCTTTATTTTATAATGAATTACGGAATGAAGGATGTTTCAGGCATCTTTCAGTTTCCTTTCATTGCGGAAAGCGGTAAAAAGTTCTCAGCCGAATGATTTTTCAATCTCAGCCGAACGATTTTCGGTTCTACGCCAAATGAAATGGAGCTTGGCTGAAAGATACCTGAAATATCCTTCAGCTTGTAATGTCAATATTATGAGTGGTTTACGCTGTAATCTGAAAAATGAAGTCTCTTTTTGCAAAATTCCTGTGTAAGGGAGACGTCCGGTCTGCATGAAAGTAATGTCCCCTATCGGTTATTTGTTGTTCCAGCCCTAATACCTCAGTCTTCCCTCTGTTCCGGTATATCCGCCTTTCCTGTCCCCGTGCCTCCTCCTTTTTGCTTCCTTGGCCGTACTTCCTTCCTCTGCCCCATGCGTTTTGTTCCCCTTACGTGTGTTCCTTGTTTTCCTTTTGCGTGTTCTTTGTCCCGGTGCACCCGTCTTTCTTACTCCTGTGCCTTCTACTCTTTGTCGTTTTGTCGCACTCCCTTCCTTCGCCTCCGTGCGTTCCGTTTCACTTGTGCGCCTTCCTTGTTTTCCTTGCGTGTGCCCGCTGTTTCGGCGCGTCCTCCCTTCCTGTTCTTTCCCCCTCTATCTCTCCGCCACCTTTTCCTCCTCTTCCTTCTTCATTTCGGTGTTTTCCTTCCCCTTTTCTCCTCTCCTTTCCTCTCCTTCGTTTTCCATTAAGAAAAAAGTTTTCCCTTAAATCGCGGGTGATTTCGAGTGTTAAATATATGTTTTACAGCATATTCCTTGTTTGTTTAGGGAAGTTTTTCTAAATTTGCAGGAGTTTCCGCTTGAAAAAAAGTGGTTATAATATTTGGTGTTTACGGTAAAAGGTTGTACCTTTGCACTCGCTTTCGGGAAGCAAGGCCTTGTGAGGCGGTGCGGATTGGGAGTGTAACAATAGAAAGAGTTCATTGAAAGTCTTACATAAAGAGAGAAAGTAGTACAAGAGCTTGGATGGTTTTTGGGGAGGACGTTGTTCTTCTTAGAGGTCATCCAAGGGTAAAAAAGAAACGAACCGTCATGATTCCCGTGTATGCTGGCCATATACGGGGGTGTGAAAAGAAACGAGAAAAACGGGTAAGTCCAGGGAGTCCGGAAACAGAACAGATGCCTTTCCCTTATGGGTGAAGGTTAAAGATATTCTACAATGAAGAGTTTGATCCTGGCTCAGGATGAACGCTAGCTACAGGCTTAACACATGCAAGTCGAGGGGCAGCATGGACCCAGCTTTGCTGGGTTTGATGGCGACCGGCGCACGGG